>Ga0315285_10000036_pt1 | contig 132841 bp, 125 predicted proteins | sample YL17G09_36_MG_FD_203698 | JGI IMG/M metagenome (GOLD analysis project Ga0315285, IMG submission 203698) | Sediment microbial communities from Yellowstone Lake, YNP, Wyoming, USA - YL17G09_36 | ecosystem: Environmental > Aquatic > Freshwater > Lake > Sediment | place: USA: Wyoming | collected... | reverse complement strand
GGTGCGCGCCCGCCGTTCCGGTCGGCGTGTCGTTCGCCGCCGGCCCGCCGCGCGTCTCCCCGGGGTTCAACCCCTTTCCATGTTCCGGGTGCCGCACGGACGATAGAAATCCCGGACAGCATTGGCGAGCCGCCGGCCGCTACATCCCAACGCGGCGCACGGACGTATACTGGACCCTGGTGAACTTCGCCGACGCCATCCGAACCGCCCCGGTCATCCTCACCGAAGGCGCCCTGATCGAGCGCCTCCGGCGTGATCCGGCAGTGCGGCTGGATCCGCACGTGCTGCACGCTGGCATGATCTATGACGAGGCCGGCCGCGCGACGCTCACCGGGCTTTACCGGCAATACCTGGACATCGGGCGGGACCACGACCTGCCGCTGATCGTGGGCACGCCGACCTGGCGGGCAAACCCGGAGCGGCTGCGGGCCGCGGGACTCGACACACAGGCGGACGTAAACGCCGACGCAGTCCGCTTCGTGGCGGCGATGTGTGCGCGATACTGCGCCTACGCGGAACGAGTCTTCATCGGCGGCCTGATGGGGCCGCGCGGGGACGCGTACCGGGCCGTGGAAGCGCTGTCGGTCGAAGAGGCGGCAGCGTACCACCGGACACAGGCCCGGGCGCTCGCGGCAGCGGGCGCCGATTTCCTCATGGCCGCCACGCTGCCGGCGGCGAGCGAGGCCCGGGGCCTCGCGCGGGCCATGTCCGGCTGCGGCGTACCGTACATTCTGAGCTTCGTGCTGCGACCAACGGGCACGCTGTTGGACGACACGCCGCTGCACGAAGCAATCGCGCGGATCGACGCCGACGTGCGTCCGCTGCCGCTGGCGTACCTGGCCAACTGCGTGCATCCACGGGCTTTCGCAGAAGCGGTCGCCGCGCAGACCCGGCTTAATCCCGCCGTGCGGGAGCGTCTGATCGGTCTGCAGGCCAACACGTCCAAGCGGAGCCCGGAAGAGCTGGACGGTCTGGAGCAGCTCGAAGGCGAGACGCCGGAAGCGTTCGCGGAGCAGATGCTCGGCGTGCATCGCCAGCACGGCACGCGCATCCTGGGCGGCTGTTGCGGCACCGACGACCGGCACATCCGCTGTCTGGCCGCCGCGGTGTGTCGCACGAGCCCGCCGTAAGTAAGCTGCCCCACCCCGGCCCACGGTCGAGATGGGGCAGTCAGCGGCGGCAAAGCTCCGGCCGCCCGTCGGGGGGCAAAGCTGGAGCTTTGCACTACTGGCTGGGGCTTTGCACTACTCTACAATCTCCACGGCGTTCACATCGGCCGAGGTCGCGATGCCCTTGGTGCTCAGGTCCAGGTACATCAGGTACGTCCCGGCCGTGGTCGAGCCAAGCGAGGTCGGCGTGAACTGGAGGATGTCCGCGTCCGACAGCCCCGACAGCCCGGGCACGCTCGGAGAGCCGGTCGTGGAGATCAGCAGGTTGCCGTTCGGCAGGACCGCCAGGGCGTCGATGTTCTCGCTGGTCGTCGTCAACCCCACGTCGCTGCCGTCAAAGTAGAAGCTCCACGTGCCGGCCGTGTTCGCGCCCAGGCTCGTCGGCGTGAACTTGACGATGTCGGAGCTGGTGATCGCCGTCCCGTTGGGGCCGCCCGTGAGCCCGGCGAGATTCCCGCTCACGTCCACGCTGATGAGCAGCTCGCCGCTGGGCAGCCGCGCGAGAGCATCAATGGCGAACGAGCTGAGGCCAACATCTGAGCCGTCGAAGTACAGCGACCAGGTGTTCAGGCCCACGTCATAGGCGACGATGTCCTCATTCGCCACGCTGCCGACGCCGGGCACCGTCGTCGCGCCGGTGAAGGTCATAAGGATAATGGGGCCGCTAGTCGTCTGGACGAACACCGCCGTCACCGTCTTGTTCGCGTCCATGACGAGCGTGGCCGGGTTGGTCGAGCCGGTCAGTGCGCCTTCCCAGTGGTCGAAGTGCCAGCCGGACGCGGCATTCGCGGTCAGTGTGACAGTCGTGCCGGACGGGTAGGTCGGCCCGGTGGGGTTGAGCGCGACGCTGCCCTGGCCCGTGACGCTGACGGTCAAGGTGTACTGGTATTGCAGGAACACTGCCGTCACGGCCTTGTCCACATCCATGACCAGCGTGGCCGGGTTGGTCGAGCCAGTCAGCGCGCCTTCCCAGTGGTCGAAGTACCAGCCGGCGGCCGGATTAGCCGTCAGCGTGACGCTCGTGCCCTCCGGATAGGTCGGTCCGGGCGGGTTGAGCGCCACACTGCCCTGGCCCTGTGTGCTCACGGTCAGGGTGTGCGTCGGCCCCTGCGCCCCGTGGGGAAAACGGGGCGTTCCTGGAGCAGTCGGGCGCTTCCTATCCCTGCCACCAGGGCCTCGCCGGCCTCGTTCCGGCCCCGACGCCCGGGAAAGAGCCTGAGAAACGTGGGCGCAGGAGGGCGGGGCGCTGTACAATAGGCCTGCACCGCCCGGCAGCGGAGCCAGGCAAGGTCATCTGGGAAATGTCGGCCAAGATGTCCTGGATTCTCGGCAAGGCATCCGGTAAACTACAAGCTCGATGAGATCGGTCTGAGTGCCGCCCCGGGACGCTCCGTCAAGGGCCGATGCAGCGCTCTTGGATGACCGGAGGAGGGGTGGCATTCACACGATCGGATCTTTGAAAGGAGGATGAGGATGTTGCTTCAGAAATTGGGACGAGTTCCAAAGTGGGCGCCGTTGGCAGTCGCGTTGCTTGTGCTTATGCCCGCCGGCGCGTCTGCGGACATTCTAACCTTCTATCACACCGGCAGCGGCAGCGGCACGCTCGATGATGTGCCGTTCGCGACCTCAGACTACGTGATCACGGCCACCGGCGACACGGATGATCGGCAAGGCGACTCGGTCACGTGGTGGATCGACCACACGTCGGCGTCCATCTCGATCGCTGGCTTGGGCGAGTTCGATTTCACGTCAGGAACGCGCACGTTCGTGAACAACGATAATGAGCGTGTCGGGTTCAGCCGCGCCGGCCACTATGGAATGGACCTGACCTGGGGTCCGACCGATGCGGCCTTTGCGACCTGGGAGATGCTGACGGCGATCGGGCCGATCGCTGGGGAAGTAGAGCTGATGCAATGGAGCCTTTGGCCGTGGGTCGAAACCAGCGGGGGCACCTTAGTCTTCGACGACGATACGTGTGACGGAACCTTCGAGGCGGTCCCCGAACCGACCACGCTTGCCCTCTTCGGCGCGTTGGCCCTCATAGCGCGGCGTCGCCGGTAGGCACCGCAGGGCTTCGCGCACCTCCGCATCACGCACGGATGTCAGACGGAACCGTGGGCCGAAAGGCCACGGTTCTACTCTTGGTCGTGGGGCGCCTGTCGCTGCCGAAAACGTCATCCGTCGCGGTTGGAGAGGTGGACGGTGAGCAGGGCGCGGTGGCGGGGACGAGCGTGCCACCCCGATAGCCGTCCCGAAGGGGTCCGAAGCGGAGGTTTGGGGACGATCGCCGCGGAGTTTTCGCGTTCAGAGGTGTTATGGACGATTCCCGATAATCCACCATGTGCGCCCAAAGTCAAGTGAACAATCGGTCCAGAAACTGCCCGCACCCCGCTCATGCACGTCTCGAAGCCCGGAAAGTTGTAGCCGCTGACCGGACCGCCGCAGTCGAGTTCGCCAGCCACAGCCCAAGCCCGCCGACTCACCTCGAGCCTGCGCCGCGGCGCCCAGGATGGCGGTTACCACAGCGTGGAAATCCAACCCCTCCCAAGCTACTGTGACCGCGATCCGACGACGCTATCATCACTCTCACCCTGGCGCATCGACCGGCGCCACCAAGGAGAACTCCATGCCCCCCATGACCGCTGACACCATCCTCGCTCTGGCGCGGAGCTTCTGGGAATGCCGCGTCCTGCTCACCGCGGCCGAGCTCGACCTGTTCACGCTGTTGACGCCGGAGCCCGTCACCGCGGCGAAGGTCGCGCAGCGCCTGAACGGGGATGAGTGCGCCGTCGCGATCCTGCTCGACGCGCTCGCGGCCATGGAGCTGCTGAAGAAAACCGCCGGCCGATACCACTGCGCGCCGGACATCGCCCTGCACTTGTCCGCGGATTCACCCCAGTCCGTGCTGCCTATGGTCCTGCATTCGGCCGGCCTGTGGCGGCGCTGGTCCGAGCTGACCGGGATCGTCCGCGGGGACAGGGCAGCGCGGGCCCGGGCGCAGGCCCCGCAGGATGAGGCGGGTCTGCGCGCGTTCATCGGCGCCATGCACGTCGTCTCCGGGCCGCGCGCCGCGGGCATCGTCGCGGCCATCGGCCCGGGCCGTGCACGCGCCCTCCTCGACGTCGGCGGCGGGCCCGGCACGTACACCATCGCGTTTCTGAAAGCCGCGCCGCACTTGCGGGCGACGCTCTTCGACCGCCCCACGGTGGTCGAGATGGCCCGCGCGCTACTCGCCGAGGCCGGCCTGCTGGAGCGCGTCACGCTGGCCGGCGGCGACTTCGACCACGACGAGTTGCCGCCGGGCCACGACCTGGCCTTGGTGTCGGCGATCATCCACCAGAACAGCCCCGCCCAGAACGTAGAGTTATACGGGAAGGTTGGGCGGGCCCTGGTCCCTGGCGGCCGGCTCGTGATCCGCGATCACATCATGAGCCCGGACCGACTGGATCCGCGGGACGGCGCCTTGTTCGCGGTGAACATGCTCGCGGCAACACCGGGCGGCAACGTGTACACATACGACGAGATTCGCGCCGGACTCACCCAGGCGGGCTTCGGCGGCGTGCGGCTATTGCAGCGCGGGGGTGGAATGGTCGGCTTGGTGGAAGCCTTCAAGCCGGCGGACTGACCTCAGCCCTTGGTCCCGGGCGCGCACGCCCACCACAGATCCCGCGCGGTCGGATAGAGCTGGTTGAGGCGGGTCAGGGCGCGCTCCGTGTCCTCGGCCGACCAGGGCTTAAGCGCGTGGACCTTATCGACCAGACAGCCCGCCTCGATCGCCAGGGGATTAGTGACCCGGAGGGTTCGGACCGCATGGTCGGCGGCCAGGTGCACTTCGACCTGCGATTGCGAGGCCAAGCCCTGGAGGATGCGGACACCCAGGGGGGTCTGTACGTCAATCCGGAAGTCGAAGGTGGTGTCGTCGTTCCGCGCGAAGCGCAGGACAAGCGCCACGAGCAGGACCTGGTCGAACTCCCAGGACCCGAGGCGCAGGTCTCCCGGACACGCCGGGGGATAACGCTTCAGACTCCACTCGGTCTCGCGGACGAAGAAGGCCGCGTCGCCCTGTATCAGGGTGGCGACCAGCGACCCCGGGGGCTTGCTGAGAACGTCGGGCGGTACCTGTACGTGCATCATGCTTTGGCCTGTACGAGGAGCACACGGAACACGGGCGTCACGCCGACTGTGGCGGATCCGCATCTTGCACAAGCAGCATACTGCCGGGCCGGGCACCGTGCAAACAGTCACGCCACCCCCGCGGGTGGTTTGTCCCCGGCGCCCGCGTTATCCCGTGCTCTCGGGGCCACCCCGCAGCTTCTCTTCCACGCTGCGGACCTTATCGTCCATCGTCTGAGGCCGGTCGGTCCGCGTCCCGACGCGCAGCGTGGTCGAGATCCGCGGCGCCCCCATGCCGTGTACGACCTCGTGGCAGCGTTTTACCGCCGCAAACACCGTGTCCCACTCACCCTCGACGTTGGTCCCATAAGCATGCAGGTGCGTCTTCAGCCCCGCGTCCTGAAGCACGCGCTCGCAAGCCGCCACGTACTTCGAGACCGACAGGCCCACCCCGAGCGGAATGACACACAGGTCGACGATGACGTGCATGGGCCGCCTCCGCGCGGGGCTAGGCGCGCTGCGGCACGGGCTGGGCCGGCGCCGCCGCCCGCCGCCGCGTGAACACGTTCGCCAGACAGAATCGCCGCGACGCGGAGAACAGCGCGATCAGGGCCCCGATCAATAGCGCGCTGTTCTCGGCCAGCTTGGGGCAGATAAACACCTCGCCCGTGCCGCAGCCACAGTCGAACTTCACCGCGCAAAAAGTCGGAAACGCGCTGCCGATGGCGGTGTGCAGGTTCCACGCGTGGAGGAACAGCAGCGGCGTGAAGAACAGGAGCATGCCCGCGATCAGCAGCGCCGCTCCACGCCGCCCCACGCCGAGCAGCAGGGCCGCCGCGCAGACCATCTCCAGCCAGGGCAGGGCGACCGCGGTCAGGTTCAGGAAGATCGGCTGACCGGGCGGCAGGAGGCCGTATTCGTGCGTGAGCTTGAGGAAGTTGATCGGGTCGCGCAGCTTCATGTACGCCAGGTACGCGAACATGCCGCCCACACCGAGCCGCGCCAGCAGCAGCGGAATGCCGGTCGCATCCAGGCGGCGGAGCCAGCCGGGGGAGCTCGGCGCCGTCATCACTTCTCCCCCTGCTCGAACGGCTCGCCGGCCTGCTTCCAGGCCTCCCAGCCGCCGCGGAACAAGTAGGTCCTCTCCGGCGGCACGGCCAGGCTCATGAATTCGCGACAGACGAGCAAGCTGTCCTCGCAGTCACCGCCGTTGCAGTAGACGACGACCTTCTCGGCGTTTTGGACCCGGTCGAGCACGCTGGGCAGATACCGTTCCGAGCGATAGTAGTCACACTGCAAGGCGCCGGGAATGTGCCCCTCCTGATAGGGTCCGTCGGCGCGCGCGTCGACAAACACGTACTCACCGGTGACCACCTTCGCATCATCAAAAACCTCGACCACCTCGTCGAGCGTCAGTTCCTGAAACTCACGCTTCTGGACCGGTTGCGTGGCGGAGGCCGGCGCGGTTGTGGGCGGCGGAAAGTAATTCCGGCGCAGGTCGATCTGGTCCTTGCCGCGGACCGTGTTCACGCCCACGCCGATCGCAGCACCCAGCACGAGCAACAGCGCTGTCTGACCGATCGTTGCCGTGACCGCTTTCATACCCTGATCCTATCGATCGCCACTGGCGGACCCGTGTGGAACCGGTTTCCAACCGGTCAGCGCCGGCTGCGGATTATAGCCGACGCCGCTGGAAAACCTGTCCCAGGGCGTTCCGCGAAGCGGCTGACCACCGCCGCCACCAGGGTTCGCCGATGGTCGTCGGGAGCTCCCCGCGTAAACGTCTGATAAAACCCGCGACGATGTCGGGGCGACAGGCGGGCATGTCGATGCCGGGCAGATCGTCGCGGTATTGCTCCTCGCCGCGCGGATGGAGCCAACCTTGGTCGCGACAAAGCTCCCACGCCCGTGTGCCCGGCCACGGGTGATAGGGTCGGACGTCGACCAGGTCGGGCTTGAGCTCGAGCAGCAGGGCCCGGGTGTCGGCCAGCGACGCCTCACTCTCGTAGGGGGCACCGAGATACACGATCGCCCGGCAGCGGATCCCGGCGGCGCGCAGCCCCTCAAACGCCGCGCGAGTTTGCTCCCCGCTCAGATTCATCTCGAAGATCTCGTTCCGGATGAAATCGCTGCCGCTGATGAGCTCGACGTCGACGAGCTCACAACCCGCGCCCGCCAACTGCCGGATCGTCGCCCCCGCCGCCGCGTTCGCGCGCAGGTGGCAGCGGAAGGGCAGACCGCACTTCTGCGAATACGCTCTGAGGAATTCGGCCAGCCATTCCCCGTCCAGCGCAAACGTGTGGCCTAGGAAGCGGACCCGCTCGACGCCCGCGTAGCGGTCACGCAGCAGCGCGATTTCCGCCAGGATGTTCCCCGGCGATCGTCGCCGCACCCACGTCCCCCGGCCTTCGTACAACGCCGCCACACGATCATTCAGGCAGTAGGTGCAGCCTTGCGGGCAGCCGCGGCCGATGGCGATTTCGATCTGCCCCGTCTGCCGGACCGCGTCGGCGTAACCAAACAGCTCGCGGTGCGCAAACGGCAGCGAGTTGAGGTCTTCGACCAGGTGCGGCAATTCCGGCCGGGCCAGGCCGCGCTCATCCCGCAGCCATACGCCAGAGACGACCTGTCCGACCGCCGGGTCTTTCATGCGCTCGAGGTAGGTGGCCAGTGAGGCATCCAGCTCACCGACGGCGACGGCCCGCACGCCGGGCAGGCTCAGGGCGGCGGCCGGATCGATGGTGGGATACTGTCCGCCGGCCACGACGGGCACGAACTCGTGTTGCTGGAGGTGTTCGAGCGTACGGCGGGCCGCGTCGACGCACACCGCCGAGATGTCCGCGTAAATGAGCTGCGGCAGCCCCTGGGCCAGCGCGGCCTTCACCTTGTTCAGGTCGAACCGGGCCAAGCCCGCCAGCGACATCTGGTGCGCACGCCGTTCGAGCAGCGCCAGGAGCGTGCCCAGCTCGGGATCGAAGCGTGGGACCGGCCGGCCGCGTACATCGGGGACGAACTGCAAGACGAGGATTCGCACCGAAGGATGCTAGCCCGGATTATTCACGTGGGCCAGCCGCCCCCGGCTGGTGGCTGCGCCGTCAATCGAACAGCACGGGATCCCAGAAAGCGATCGTCAATGAAGGCGGGAAGCGGGCGCTGTCCGCCGGGATCATCGGGATCCGCACCGCCAGCTCCGGATGGCGCAGACCCTCGGTCAGGAAAGCTGACGTCTCGGCGACGAGCCGGTCGCGAAGCTCCTCCCAGGTCTCGCTGCGTCCCTTTCCCCGCCGCCGGTGCATGGTCCGACTCCGCTCAACCTCCCGCTTCCCGGGCGGCCTCGATGGCAGAGCCGCGGAGTGTCCAGAGCGCACCCACCAGCCCGACGCCGACCATTTCGACTGGTAGCGCCCGCGCGAGGCTCCACGCCGGGATGACGTCCAGGTGTTGATAGTCCAGCGGCAGCATCAGGTGCGGCCGGATCGCGGCCAGCACCACTCCGAAGACTCCGAGCACGAACGGGGCCAGCCAAAACCACAGCAGCCCGCCAGTCTTCACCAGTCGTTGGGCGGCAAACACGCCCGCGAATAGACCAATGCCCACGGCGAAGTACACTTGCCCGCGGTAGGTGGCCGCCACCGCCGGGCCCATCAGGATCAGCATGGCCACGCCCGCGACGACCGTCGTCGTGAGCAGTGCCACCGGGCCGCGGCGACGCTCCTCGGCTGGCGCGTCCAGCGCGAAGGCCCGTCTGAGAAGCTCGCTTCGGGGCACTGGCATCCCGCGGGCGGAGAACCAGGCCGAGGTCACGCTGGCCCCCGCCACGGCCACGAGCAAGTAGATGTAGTCCGCCAGCAAGCGCCAGTAGGGCCCGCCTCGTGGCGCGTCGACCGCGGTGTTGCACTGGATGAGCCAGTCGTCCATCGTTCCGCCGCGCCGCCCGCCCTCCGCCGCCCATAGAGCCAGAGCCAGCCCAACGATGAACAGCGATTGCCGGCCGCCGTGCGCCGGAACCAGAAAGCTCACGACGGCCCCGCCGGCCCACAGCACCGCGATCACCAGGAGTCCGGCGAGTGGTCCGTACGGCGAGGAGGACAGCACAAGGGGGCGGTCGAGGCCGCGGGGCAGCGTCCAGCCGACGAGGTAATGGAGGGCGACCCAGAGCAGCGCTGTCGCCAACACAAAACGTGCCCACATCGCCCACAGGCTGACCGGGCTCATGGTTCGTGCCGTGGCCATCATTACAAGTCTAGGCTACCCGCGCGACACGGGCGTGGTCAATCGCCAGGCACCGGCCAGGGGTTTCCCTCGCACATCGCACGGGCCCCCGTGTCATCCTGGGCAAGTTCCCCAACTAACGAAGCACCCGCCTTGCGGCGGGTGATCGGCCCGGAGATGCTATCTCCGGGGGGGTTTCCATATTACTATAGGCTATGAAATATCGTCAGCTTCGTCAAGCGGGTACGCAGCATAGCGAGCCTGGGTGTTCATCGGTGAGGTCGGGTGCACATGACGAGCGCGTGTGACGACAATACGCTAATCTTCTACCACGTGGTCGGAATCGACCCGGACGAGGAATCGGGATTCATAAACGCCGTCACCCGGCTGCCGCAGATTCTGGTCCGACCGCCCCTAGGCGTTGAAATACAGGTAAGGCCGTTGCCGACCCAAGCGTACGGCGTCGTGGAGAGCATCGCATCGGGTTGCAGTTTACCGGAGGGAATCAGCGACGCGCGCTTTGAACTGCTGGACGTGCCCGGCTGCCGCACGTTCATTGTCACAGCCTGTCGCAACGATCACCCGCTGGCGCAACTCGCCCGCAAGGGAAACCCCAAGGCTGTGTGGGGGGCAACGTGCGGCAGATTCGCGCTGGTGTACAACCTCGGAAACCCGTACGGCGTGTGGCACGAGGCGCTGCACCTGCTGCGTGCACAGGACTGCTACACCGCCGATGATGATGGACCGACGTGCGAACTGCAAAACTGCATCATGCAATACGCGGCGACACACGAGACCGTCGGCGACTGGCCGTTTCTCTGCGCGCCCAACTGCGACAGGGTGCGCAGGTTCGTTAGGGGAATTGCGCCCTAGACAGGGCAACGGCGTTGAGCTACGCGTGCGCGCCAGTGGTGCCGACCTGCAAGCGCGCCACGCCTTGGCAGCCCCGGGTCCCACCCCTATCATCGGCGCCCGGGCCCGTGAGGAGCGTAACGAATGAGTGGTTCGAATTACGAAGCAGCCTATCGACGGTCTCTCGACGATCCCGAAGGCTTTTGGGGCGAGGCAGCGCGGGAGATCGCGTGGACGCGCCCGTGGCAACGCGTCCTCGACGACTCGCGCAAGCCCCTCTACCGCTGGTTCGTCGGCGGCGAGCTCAGCACCTGCTACAACGCCGTCGACCGGCACGTCGACGAGGGCCGCGGCGACCAGCTCGCGCTGATCTATGACAGCCCGGTGACCAACACCGTCCAGACGTTCACCTATCGCGAGTTCCGCGACCTCGTCGCGCGCTTCGCCGGCGCGCTCGTTCAGCAAGGGGTCCGCAAGGGCGACCGCGTCATCATCTACCTGCCCATGGTGCCCGAGGCCCTCGTCGCCATGCTGGGCTGTGCGCGGATCGGCGCCATCCATTCGGTCGTCTTCGGCGGATTCGCCCCGCAAGAACTGGCCACGCGGATCAACGACGCCCAGCCGAAGCTAATCGTCTCCGCCTCGTGCGGCATCGAAACCAAGCGCGTCATCCCTTACAAGCCGCTGCTCGACGAAGCCATCGGCCTGGCCACCAGCAAGCCCGAGAAGTGCATCATCCTGCAACGGCCCCAGGCCGAAGCGACGCTCCGGCCGGGCCGCGACCTGACCTGGCACCAGGCCATGGAGAGCGCCCGACCCGTCGACTGCGTCCCGCTCGCCGCCACCGATCCGCTGTACATCCTGTACACCTCCGGCACGACCGGCATCCCGAAGGGCGTCGTCCGCGACCACGGCGGCCATGCGGTCGCGATGAAGTGGACGATGAAGAACATTTACGACGTGCAGCCGGGCGACGTGTACTGGGCCGCCTCGGACATCGGCTGGGTCGTCGGGCATTCGTACATCGTCTATGCCCCACTGCTGGCCGGCTGCACCACCATCATCTACGAGGGCAAGCCCGTCGGCACGCCCGACGCGGGTGCGTTCTGGCGGGTCATCTCGCAGCATGGCGTGAAGGTCCTGTTCACGGCCCCGACGGCGTTTCGGGCCATCAAGCGCGAAGACCCGCAAGGCACCCTCATCAAGAAGTATGACCTGCGCGGGTTCAAGACCCTGTTCCTGGCCGGCGAGCGCTGCGACCCGGACACGCTGATCTGGGCCCAGCAGCGGCTGGGCGTCCCTGTCATCGATCACTGGTGGCAAACGGAGACGGCGTGGGGCATCGCCGCCAACTGCCTCGGCCTGGGTATGCTGCCCGTCAAACCAGGCTCGCCGACCAAGGCCGCGCCGGGCTACGACGTCCGCATCCTCGACGAGGCCGGCGACCAGGCCAAACCAGGACAGAGCGGGAACATCTGCGTCAAGCTGCCCCTGCCGCCGGGCTGCCTGCCCACGCTCTGGAACAACGACGCCGGGTACATCGAGTCGTACCTGTCGCGCTACCCCGGCTATTACCTCACCGGCGACGCGGGCTACCAGGACGGGGACGGCTACCTGTACATTATGAGCCGCATCGACGACATCATTAACGTGGCGGGCCACCGGCTTTCGACCGGCGGCATGGAGGAGGTGCTCGCAGCGCACCCGGATGTCGCCGAGTGCTCGGTCATCGGCGCGGCCGACGAGCTGAAGGGCGAGGTCCCGGTCGGGCTGGTCGTGCTCAAGGCCGGCGTAACGCGGCCGGAGGCGGACATCGTCCGGGAGCTGGTCCAGATGGTGCGCGACAAGATCGGCGCCGTGGCCTCGTTCAAGCAGGCCGCCGTGGTAGAACGCCTGCCCAAGACCCGCTCCGGCAAGATCCTCCGCGGCACCATGAAGATGATCGCCGACGGCCTGGAATACAAAGTGCCGGCGACCATCGATGATCCGGCGACCCTGGAAGAGATCGGTGAAGCGCTGCACCGCATCGGCTATGCGCCGCGGTCATGAGCGGAAAAGGGGGCGGGCAAGATGCCCGCCCCACCCATGCGGGTATTGCAGTAGTGCAAAGCTCCAGCTTTGCCCCGCCCCGTAGCGGCCGACGGCTTGTCGGCCGGACCAAGGCGCCGGACCTTCTCCATGTCCGTCGCCCTGTAGGCGGGCCCCGCCGGCCCCTTGGGGAAGCGGCAAGTCTTGCGCTTTGCTCAAGAAGCGCTGCGGGGTTTCCGATAAACAGGCATCGCGACAACGGGTTCTGCACCGTCTGGACAGGGTACCGGTGTGCGTGTCGATTGGACGATCGTTCCTAGGGCCTGAGACTCACAAGGAGAGTTTTCCATGACCACCACAACCACGTTGAACCCCCCTACGCAAACGTCCAAAAACAGCAATTGCGGCACCGTATTCCCCTTCGATAACATCAACGAGCCCGGTGCGTACATGTGCCAGTGGAACGGACACCTGCTGCGTGTGCCGGACGACGGCATCGCCACCGGCCGCTCGCCGATGATCAATATCGTCGGGCCGGAGCCGCTGTACGTTACCAAGATCTCTGACAATCCCTGGATCACGCTCAGCAAGGCCCGGTTGCTGGCGTCAAACTACGACTTGCACGTGAATTTCTAGCCGGGAAGCAATAGCGGCCGGGAAAGAAGCCGCCTGTCAACCGCCCGTACCCATCAAGACGGGAGCGCGGCCCTCGCCCCCGTCTTTTCTTTGCGTCCTCGGGAGGGGTCCAGAGAGCACCCCGCCACTACACGCCGCGGTAGAGCGTTTCCGCGAAATAGCTGCTGCGCACAAACGGCCCACTCGCGACCGCGGCGAAACCAAGATCCTTGGCAATCGCACCCAGCTCGTCAAACTCCGCCGGCGTGTAAAACCGCTCGACGGGCAGGTGGCCATTGTCATGCGGCCCCGATGGCTTGAGATACTGCCCGATCGTCAACAGATCGCACTGCACCGCCCGCAAGTCGCGGAACACCTGGATCAGCTCGTCGCGTGTCTCGCCGAGGCCGACCATGACCCCGCTCTTGGTCTTGCCCGCCGGCCGCAGCTCCTTCGCCAGGCGCAGCGTCTCGAGCGAACGGGAGTACCTGGCCTGTGGGCGTACCCGCTCGTGCAGGCTCGGCACCGTTTCGACGTTGTGGTTGAAAACGTCCGGGGCGGCGTCCGCGACGACCTGGACGCACTCCCGCCGGGCATGAAAGTCCGGCACCAGCACCTCGAGGGTCGCCTCGGGTAACCGCTCGCGCACAGCGCCAATACACCGCCCGAAATGCCCCGCACCCTCATCCGGCAGGTCGTCGCGCGCGACGGACGTAATCACCACGTGCCGCAGCCCCAGATGCGCGGCCGCCTCCGCCAGCCGCTCGGGCTCACCCTCGTCTGGCGGATCAGGGCGGGCAGTCGTGACCGCACAGAACCGGCAGCGCCGCGTGCACTTGTCGCCCAGGATCAGGAAGGTCGCCGTGTGCCGCGACCAGCACTCGGTCAGGTTCGGGCAGCGGGCCGCCGTGCACACCGTGTTCAGCTTCAGGCCGTTGACCAGGCCGCGCGTCTGGGCCAGCGCCTCGCCCGCCGGCAGCGGCCGTTTCAGCCAGGGCGGCAGACGGCGGCGCGACGCGGCAGCGAGCGTTAGCCGGTCACTTTGATCCATGTCCGTGATTGTAACACGCCGCGCCGAATGCGCGCAACCCCTGTCTACTCGGGGCTTTCCGGCTGAGCCCCGCGCCGCCGCGAGCGTGGCCGGTGCTCCATGAAGAACGAGAGACGCTGGTCCCACGCGTCACCCAGCTCGCGCCGCAGAATGTCCCGCGCCTCGGACAGCGCCGTACGCCGCGACAGGTGCATCAACAGGATCTTCTCGTTCGCCAGCCGCGGGAGGATGGCCGGCAGGTCGCGCACGTGCACGTGGTTCCCCGCCCGCGCCCGGTCCACGTGATCCGCCTCGACGAACGTACACTCGAGCAAGAGCACCTTCGCCGTTCGAACGCACTCCAGGCCCAGGAAGTCGCCCACGGCGGTATCGCCGCAGTACGCCACCAGCGGGATTTCGACCCGCCGGGTGATCTGCACGCCCTGGCGCTTCAGTTCGACGAGCTGGGGCCCGGTGAGGCTCTGGTACTCGGCAATCAGCTTCTGGCGGACCTCGACGGCGGCATAGCCGAGCGTGGGAATCACGCTGCCGTCGTGCCGCCAGCAAGGATGATTGACCTCAAACGGCCGCACGACGAGGTCGCGCCGCAGCGGCACGTCAACGCCGGCCTCCACCGCGTGGATGTTGGCCGGCGGCTCATGACCATCGATATCGGCCCAGACCCGCAACAGGCGCTGCACCGGCTCCACGAGCGGCTGCGGCACGTACAGATGGCCGGGGGGATTGTCCACGAACATCCGCTGGGCGAAGTAATATGCAATCCCCGCCGCATGATCCATGTGCCCATGCGTGAGGAAAATGTGGTCCGTCGCGACCGTCTCCCGCGGTGCACGACCCAGGTCGAAGGCCAGATTCAGCTCCGGCACAATGACGAACGTCTCTTCGCCCGCCAGCGAGGAGCCCAGCAGGCGGAGACCCCCGTGGACGAACTCGGCGAGCGGCGTGTTCATGGGGTGGCGCGTTTATACCCGCGCATCCCGGGAAAGTCCTGCAACAAGCCCAAATTTATTTGACACCCAGCCTATTGTGCTTTACACTCGCTTGTGTTACAACCTGTGGTGGTGGTGCGTCATCGGCCGCGCGGCGCGGGTCGGTCGACGGCGCGGGCGACGAGGAGCGCCGGCGACGCCCCCCCCAAGACGCAGGCCGATCGGAACCAGCTCTCCATGCGGTGCCCGTTCTGCAAGGAAGACGACGACAAGGTCATTGATTCGCGCTCCACCGACAACGGGCGGTGCATCCGTCGCAGGCGCAGGTGCCAGAAGTGCGACAGGCGGTTTACGACCTACGAGCGGATCGAGGACAGCATCAAGCTCTCGGTCATCAAACGCGACGGCTCGCGCGTCCCGTACAACCGCGACAACATGCTGCAGGGCATCCAGCGGGCGGCGTACAAGCGGCCGATCCCCTTCGAGCGGATCGAGCAGGTCGTCGACGAGGTGGAAGAGTACCTGGTGGCCAGCTTCGAGAAGGAGGTGTCAAGCCAGACGGTGGGCGAGAAGATCGCAGAAGTGCTGCGGCGAGTGGATAAGGTGGCTTACGTCCGCTTCGCCAGCGTCTACCGGCAGTTCGAGGACGTTGGCGACTTCATCGAAGAGGCCCAGGATGTCATCGAGTGGTCGGCGCACGACATCCCCGGACAGCGGGACCTCTTCGAGGAGAAACCAGATTCGTGAAAAGCACTAAGCAGATTGTGGTCACAAAACAGGACGGCACGCTGGAGCGGTTCAGCCTGTCCAAGCTCACGAACTGCCTGGCCTCGGCGATGCGCAACCTGGCCTATGACCCGCGCCTGGCGGGTCCGCTGGCCCGCGCGGTCGCCATGCACCTACAGGACACGACGGAACCGGGCCCGCCAACGACGGATTACGTCTACCGGTGCGCACGTGCGGTATTGCAGCAGACCGGGCTGGTCGACGTGGCGGATGTCCTCGCCAGCCATCGCCGGCTGCGGACCGTCCGCCGCCACCGCATCCGGGTGGTGGAAAGCGCTGCCCCGGGGGCCCGGAGCGCCCCCTGGCGCAAGAGCGCCCTCGTGGAGACCCTTCAGGCCGATCATGGACTGCGCCGCGCGGTCGCCCGGTTCGTGGCCGGCCGTATTGAAGCGCAGGTGTTTGCGCTGGACTACCGCAGCGTCTCCCGCTCGTTCCTGGCGGAGTTGATGCGCAGCGAACTTATGGCCTGGGGACTGGTCGACGCAAAAGTTTACCGGGTGAACGCCGCGCCCAGCGAGCCCCCGGTCGGCGCCCACCGGCCCGAAGAGGAGAAGTGAGCCGCTGTTTCCCGCATGGCCCGCGTCGTGAACCGAATCTGCGTCGCGCCACGGCCAGAACCGTCGTTCGACGCCGCCATGCTGCCATGATGGCCTGGGGCTCGTAGTGTGCCACAGGATGGCGTGCCTCGCGCATTCGCTGGTGTTCGGCGCGGAGGCGCGAGACCGCTGCGGGCCCTGTTCATAAACCTCCGTTCCCCTGATGAAGGGCGAGTCGAGTCCCGCCAACGCCCACGCTCGACTCGCCCGCCCCTTTTTACCGCCCAGGCGCCAAGAGCGCCAGGAACTCCAGGGCCGGGTATAATAGCGCACGCTAGTACTTTCTGGAGTCGCGGTACAATGAAGCTCCCGACCCTGGACCAACCCGACCGCTACCGCGGCCTGTATGTGTTCGACTTCGGCGAGTGGGCCGCAGTCGGGTATACCGCGGAAGAAGTGGCCCTCCTGCTGGAAAGCGAGCCCTACCGCGCGGGCAAGGTCTACAAGATCGTCCGCGCCGCGCCGGACGGCCAGATGGAGCTCCGCGGCGTTTCCGCCTCGCGCTTCCAGCTCGAGAGCGGCATGCTCTTCAACCGCGACAGCTTCGATGCCGCACAGGCCGACTTCGCCGAGCTGGTCCGGCTCGCCCAGATGCACGCCGTGCCCTGCCGGGCGTTTGTCCAACTCGCCGACCGCGGCGCGCCGCAAGCGACAGCCCGCTTCGTCACGGCGTTGATCTACCCCGCCGAGTATGAGGACGAGCTGGCCCAGTGGCTGGACGCAGTGCGCTACTCCGGCGGCGACCTGGCGGAAGGTGGCTCAAGCCATGTCTCGGACTACTACACGACCGAGAAAACGATCCTGAAGCGGCAACCGTTATGGAGTCAGCCCGCGATCCCATCCCGTTCCGCGGACGAGGTCCTGAGCCGCGTCCGCCAAGCCGTCCAGCGCTAAAGCGGCCGCGCCGCGCGGCCCTCTGGGGCCGGCTGTGGCTGCTCATGACCTGGCTGGCGGCACGGCGGCGTGCGCCCGTCCGTCCGGAGGATGTCCAACGCCAGATCTACCGCCAGCAGACGCGCGGCATGGGCCTGCGCATGACCGAGTGGCTGCGTGACCGCTTGCGGCCGAGCTGGCTGCGCCTGAAGCGCCCGTAGCGCTCCCCGGGGTGGTGTGGGCGTCTCGCCGGCGAATGACGCGCCCGGCGGCGCCCCTTCGCCAGGGTAACCCGCAAGCAAACCCGCCTTGAATCTACACGCGAATTCGCATATGCTGCAAAAGTGTGGTATACTAACATAGGCCAAACCGAGAATTCGGCGTAGCCTGCGCCGCCCAAGGTGCGGCCTGTCTCGCGGTGGACGGGACTGTCCATGCCCACGATCCAGTTCAAGGGCAAATCGGTCATCGAGACCTACCACCATACGGTGCCCCACCACCGCCTGGAGTTCGTGCCGGAACTGTCGGTCCTGCCCAAGGGCCAGAAGCCCTCCCTTGACGGCAACCTCATCATCGAAGGCGACAACCTGCTCGCCCTTAAGGCGTTGCTGCCCACCCACGCCGGCAAGGTCAAGTGCATTTACATCGACCCGCCGTACAACACGGGCAATGAGGGCTGGGTCTACAATGACAACCTCACGCAGCCGCAGTTCAAGGAGTGGATCGGCCAGACCGTCGGCAAGGAGGGCGAGGACGCCACGCGCCACGACAAGTGGTGCTGCATGATGTATCCGCGGCTGCGCTTCCTCGGCCTCACGGGAGGGCGAACCTCCCCATGACCGCGCCAAAGTACAAAGCGATATCGTTGTTCTCGGGCGCGATGGGGCTCGATATCGGTCTTGAGCAGTCCAACCGGTTCGGGGTCATTGCGTGCGTCGAGAAGGAGCACGCCTTTTGTCAGTCAATTCGGGCGAACATCAAGGGGGGGCGCCTGGACGCGAACCTGAAGGTCTTCGAAGGGGACATCGCACAACTGGATCCACTCCATGTTCTAGACGCCGTCGGCCTTAAGCCTGGCGAACTCGACCTACTCGGCGGCGGCCCGCCCTGCCAGTCTTTTAGTACGGCGGGAAAACGCGGCACAACCCAAGATCCACGCGGCACGCTGCTCTGGCAGTTCCTTCGTTTTGTCGAGGTGATGAAGCCTCGCTTCTTCTTGATGGAGAATGTGAGGGGCCTTCTTTCTGCCGCCCTTCGTCATCGTCCCATTGCCGAGCGGCCCGAGAAGGGAGGCCCCCCGCTCGCCGACGATGAAGAGCCGGGCTCCGTTGTGCGCGCCTTTGCAGACGACCTCCAAGCCATCCCGGGGGCTGCGTACCACATGGATTGTTTCGAGGTGAACGCAGTCAACTACGGCGCCCCGCAACTTCGCGAGCGTGCGCTCTTCATCGGCAACCGCTATAACGCCCAGGTGGATTTTCCTGACCCCACGCACGGACGCACCCACGCCGAGGAGAAGCAAACGTCCCTATTCGAGCCGCAAAACGGGAAGCTCGCACCCTGGGCCACACTCGGCGACGCGATCGCCGACGTGAGAGAAACCAACCGAGTCATCATGGACTTCAGTCCGCGAAAGAAAAAGTACCTCGAAATGGTCCCGCCGGGTTCAAATTGGCGCAGCCTACCCATCAGGGTGCAGAAGGAATCCATGGGCACGGCGTGGCACGCGAAAGGCGGCCGTTCCGGATGGTGGCGACGCCTGAGCTTCGACCTGCCATGCCCGACACTCGTCACCATGCCGAACCACGCCGGCACGGCCCTTTGCCATCCAACCGAGGTCCGGGCGCTCACACTTCGCGAGTATGCACGCATTCAAGAATTCCCTGATGACTGGCAGATTTGCGGCACCCCCGCCCAGCAATACGCCCAAATCGGAAACGCGGTCCCCGTGCGGCTCGGCCGTGTTGCCGGGGGAGTGATCGTCGGGCAGCTCGACCAACTACGAGAGCGTGACGGGCAACCACACGCCAACAGGCCGAAGGCGTACCGGATCATCTACATCCAGTCTCATGTACGCACCCGACAATGGTACAAGGATGGGGAGACGTTCGTTTGGAATGATGGCGACAACAACGACCATGCCAAGTACAGGACGCCAAAGACCAAATGGAAAGCAACAGCCATCGAGTAGGAGGACGAGTGGCGAAGACGAGTAAAGCTGGTGAAACACCAACTGGCCCGACGTTGGAAGCCGTCCTGAGGGCGCCACGGCATCAGTTGGATCCTGTCAACCTGAAGAAGCTGTTCGCGCAGGTAAATGAAGGTCGAGTGGCAACGCTCACAAGCGCGCTAACCGAGTATATCGGGCGAAACCTGCCAGCGGCGATTGCGAAGCGCGCGGGTCTCGCTACGTACCGGGTCAATCCATACGTGCTCTTCACGTGCGCCAAGGTTCGGAAAATGGCGGACGTCGACCGTCTAGCCGAGTTCATCTTCAACACCAAGTTGTATATGGGCCTTGAAACTTCATTCGGCAAACAGATCGAGCAAGCATTTGTCGGCCAGTACCCCCTGAACAAAGATGCGGTTACCCAATGGATCAGCCCGCCCGAGAAGAACGCAGAGGCCGCGTCTTTGAAAGGCCTACCGAAAGAAGAGAAGACGAAGAAGCGGACGGACTCCATCTGGCGCGAGGTTGATCGATCATGCATCGTCGGCGATCGGCGTTTCCTGGTGAGCATCAAAAGCGGGCCGAATTGCATCAACGATACGCAGGTGTCGGGCATGGTCAACGCGTTCGACAAGAACATCCCGCACTGGCTCGCAGCAACCAAGTCGAGCCACGCCAAGGTGAAGTATTTAGATCTCGTCATCGGAATCACCTACGGGACGGACCGAACGACGAACAACAAAGAAAACCAGTTTCTGATTAAAATGCAGGACAAGGGGTTCGTTCAAGAAGACCCAGTCAAGAAACCCGGCGTGCTGATCGACAACACGGGAAAAGTCCGTCTGTACCGTCGAATTGGGCAGGACTTCTGGGCGATGATCGGTAACCCTACCGCACCACAGACGACGAAACACGTCTTCTTAGAAGTCCTATTAGCGCTGACGAAGTCCCTGTCGCAGGTCGTCAAGACTGCCGATCTTGAGACGAAGATCAATCTCAGGATCAGAGCCTTGATGATCGCGTTCGAGAAAATGATCTTCCCCCCGAGCACCCTGTCGAACTGGGTTCGGGACGACTTCGATGAGCAGGAGCTGTTTTGGTTCGCTACGGCCATCGCCTCGTTCTACGACGAAGGGATTTGACCGCGTGGAGAAGGCCCTTAGAAGGCACTTGCGAAACGGCAGCTTCGGACATGTCTCTCCCGAGCGCTCACGGGCAATGCGCGCTGTTCGTGGAAGCGGAAACAGAACGACGGAGAAACGCTTGCGGTTCGCGTTAGTTGGGGCCGGCGTACGCGGCTGGACGACGCACAATCGAAGCGTACCAGGGAGTCCCGACTTCCTGTTCCGCGAAGCAGCGCTCGCCATCTTCGTTGACGGCTGCTTCTGGCACGGATGTCCAGCGTGCGGGCACGTACCGAGAACCCGCCGGCAGTACTGGGGCGCCAAGATCGCCCGGAACCGCCAGCGAGATCGCAAGGTCACGCGACGATTGCGCGCGTTGGGCTTTCGCGTTCTTCGCTTCTGGGAGCACGACTTGAATCGCCTCGATCATTGCATTGAACAAGTTCTCATGGCCATTGAGGAATACCCGCCCTACTTGACCCCCAACAGCATCAGCAAGCGAGAGAAGCAGGCGGTGGCGCGTGTTCGCCGCGCGGGCGTCCGTGCTCCAGTATCGGCGGTTGTATCTTGGGTCCGATCAATCGGTCCCGAATCGGCACTTTCGGCGACGTTGTCCGACATCCGCGCCATTGCGAACGCGTTCTGATCAGGCAGGCCGAGCACGAAGTCAACCAATACAAACGCCAAATCGCGCTCGTGCTCGACGATCAGGCCGCCAATTCCCGCCACCCAGCGCCCGAATCCGCCAACCCGTTCGTGCCTCCTTGCCTCTGCGTCTGCAGGCCTCATATTCTCTCTCATGACAACTGCACGACAATCAGCGCAGCACCTAGCCACTCCCGTTCCCCGCGCACCTGCCATCCTCGGGGCTTCCCTACGGCTGAGCGCGGGCGGTTCTCCTATGGTCCTGATAACCAAGATGATCAACAGGGGGGTGCAGAAATTTGATCACGTTGATCACCTTCGGCTGGCGACCTCGAAAACGCGGTTCAAACAGCGCTCACAGGCGCTTCGTCCGTGCTCTGCGCACTGCGGAGCCCACCCGTCCTGGGCTCAGTACCCCGCCTCACGCGGCTCCGGTATCATGGCGCTAACTAGGAGTACCTGCGGGTGTCGGTAGCGCTATTTGTCGCCGGGGCGTACCTACTGGGGGCGATCCCCTTCGGGCTCATCATTGGCCTGGCGCAGCACGTCGATGTCCGGACTCGGGGTAGCAAGAACATCGGGGCCACGAACGTCGGGCGTGTCATCGGCCGCGGTTGGGGGTACGTTTGCCTCGCGCTCGACATCCTGAAAGGGTTCGGGCCAACGCTCGCCGCCTCCCTGCTGCTCCCAGGGGACCACTCCGACCTCCACCGGCAGGGCGTTCTGCTCCTTGTCGCCCTGGCCGCGGTGCTGGGGCACGTCTTTCCGGTCTACCTCGGCTTTCGCGGCGGAAAAGGCGTCGCGACCACGGTGGGCGTAGCGCTCGGCATCTGGCCGCACTTCACTATCGCCATGACCATGTCGCTCGTGATCTATGCGCTCGTTCGCTTTAGCACTGGCACAGTGTCGGCTGGCTCGCTCGCCCTGGCCATAGCGTTTCCGACGACGCTATTCGGCTATACACAGGTCACCGGGTTGCCGCTGCGAAGCTGCTGGCCCTTGCAGGCGGTGGCTGCCTTGCTAGGCGTGCTGATCATCATTCGCCACCGGGAGAACATCCAGCGTCTACTGCGCGGCCAGGAGATGCGAGCCGACGGTAAGCCGCACGCCGATTAGCCGGTGCGCCACCAGACGGGCAGGACCAATTGCGTCCCGTGCGCCGTCACCGCCGTGGCAAAGCGTGCACCATATATCGCACTCAGCACCGGCGGGGTAAGCACCTGCTCCGCCGGTCCATCGGCGGCGACGCGCCCCTCGCGCAGGGCAACCACCCTTTCGCCGAGCGCCGCCGGCAGTTGCAGGTCATGGCTGACCATGAGCAACCCGCGACCGGCCTCGCGCCAGCCCTGCAAGATACGCACAAGCTCAATCTGGTGTGCCGGGTCAAGCGCCGTGTTCGGCTCGTCCAGGAGCAGCATCTGGGCATCCTGGGCGATTGCCGCCGCGATCAGTGTCTTCTGTCTCTCGCCGCTGCTAATCGCGTCGAACCGACGATCCGCCAACGGTCCAAGGCCGCAGCGCGCCAGGCCCGCCTGCACGGCGGTCTCGTCCGCCGGGGACAGCGACCGCAACGCGCCGATGTGGGCGTAGCGGCCCCCGGTCACCACGTCGCGCACACTGAATGCCGGGGCGCGCTCGACGGCTTGTGGGACATAGGCAAAGGAGCGTGCTCGCTCCCAGGATGAGTATTGGCACATGTCGCGCCCCGCGATTCGCACCGTGCCGCGCGCGGGCAGCAACAACCCCGCCACGGCCAGCAGGAGCGTGGTCTTGCCCGAGCCGTTCGGTCCGACGAGCGAAACGCACTCTGCGCTGCCCAGACTGATCGTCACCCCCGCGAGGGCGACCCGTCGGCCGCGCTGCACGACCAGCCCAGCGCACTCTAGCCGCCAGGGTGCCGCCATGTGCGCGCTATTCATGCCGGTCGCCAGAGATGAGCTCACAGAGGGCCTCGAAGGTTCGGGCAATGCGCGGCCCGAGTACAAAATACTGCGCCCCGACCAGAACGTGCACGCGCCCCTCAGTCACGGCCTTTATGGAGCCAACCTTGCTCCACACCCGTATTGCGTCGGCGTCGCCGGCCGGGCGGAGTGAGGGGTCGGCCACCAGCTCGATGATCACATCCGGGTCGGCCCGCAGGACGAATTCCAGCGCCAACGGCGCGAACGCGCCCGCCGGCGCCTCGACCGCGTTCGCGTGACCCGCCAGCCGCAGCAGGTCGTCGTAGAAGGAACCAGGCCCCGCCGCGTCAACCCGCGCCGGCGGGTCCGGCAGTGGGGCCGTAAGAAGGAGCACGTGCACCTTCGGCCGGCAAGCAAGACGCGCCGCGACGGCGGCAAGGTCGGTATGCAGCCCCTCCACCAGCAGCCGCGCTGTCTCTTTCCGCCCAGTCAGCGCACCAACCTCCTCGATGCTGGCGAAAAGATCGGCGAGGGACACGTCGGGAGCGGTCTCGAACCGCAGCCCCAGTCGCGACAGCCGCTCTGTGATCGCCCGACTCGCCCCCGAAACCAACACCAGATCCGGCGCCAGCCCTAGCAGCGCCTCTACGTTGAGATCATTCAGTGCCCCAATAGAAGGCACTCTTTCTACCGACGGCGGGTACGTGCAATACCGAGTACGACCCACGAGACATCCGGCGAGTCCAAGAGCACAGCAGATCTCCGTTACATTCGGTGCAGCGCTCACCAGGCGCGCACATTTCCCGGCCGCCTCATCGTTCGCGACCTCAGGGTATAGCACCCAATCACGGAGCGCGCTCGTTGAGGTCGTCATAGCGGGCACCGCAGCAGGTCGCGCGGGCCCGGACGGAGCCGCCGGCCGGCAGCCAGGCAGCGACCCAACGCCACTGGTAGCGACGACCAGCACTAAGGTTAAGCCGCGCGGTCCACTCATCGTGGGTTGTCTGACAGCCCCGGCGGCATGCGCTTCGCGATAAACGTCGCCAGCATCGCGGACTGCACCTGACTGGCCCAGGAAGCATCGCGGCCAAAGATCTCCACCACAAGTCGGCCCCACTGGAATAGCACCCCCATGTCGGTCCAGCAGCCCACATCGCCATACTTGAACGGTTGCGCCCCGGCTGGTCGCAGCGCCTCAAATGCCTGCCGGGCGACCTCGCGCGACGAAAGCGCGAAGCAGCGGACCTTGAGGCAACGCTCAGGGGCATCTTCGTGGCTGTAAACTGCCAGCCAGACCCGCTCCGGCGCGTGTTCACGCCAGAGTGCCGCATCGTCCCCTAGCGCCGGCGCCGCTGCCTCAAGACGCCCAGCCCACACGTCGTTCTGCAATACCCACGGAGCCGCGACACTTCCTGGCGGGAACGCTTCCGTGATGGAGCGACCCGGTGCAGCACAGCCGCAGACCATTAGCAGAATGATCAGGCCCGCGCCCCGCGCAATCACACGAGCTCCTCGTTCAAGAAGGGATTTGTCTCGCGCTCTTCCCCAATCGTCGTCGCCGGCCCGTGTCCCGGGTATACCACCGTCGCGTCTGGCAGGGTTAGCAGTTGCTGGCGGATGTTGTTCAACAGCTTCGTGCCCGAGCTGCCTGGGAAGTCGTACCGTCCAATGCTGCCCGCGAAGAGCGCGTCGCCGGTGAGCACGACCGCGAGCTGCTCACAGTAGTAGGCCGCACCTGCAGGCGAGTGCCCGGACACATCAACGACACGCCAGGTCAGCGACGCCAACTGCAGCAGGTCCCCGGGTATCAGCAGCTTATCCGCAGGCGGCGCTGCAACTTTGAAACCCAACGGCAACGATAAATTCGCCGCCGGGTCGGTCAGCATGCACTCCTCGCCGCGCGGCACCCAGCACTCCAAGCCGGTAAACTCGCGCCGCAGCGCTCCCACCCCAGCTATGTGATCCGCATGACAGTGCGTCAGCAGTATCGCGCGCGGCACAAGCCCATGCTCCCGGATCGTGGCTGAAATATTATTGCTCTGTGGCGGCAGGCCAGGATCAATGACCCACGTATCGTCGGCCCCCTTCACCCACAGCAGATAAGCGTTCTCCTGGAACATGGGCTCGACGAACACTTCGACATTGAGCAAGCCGTGGATCTTCATCGCGGCCATTGTAGTTCCTGAGGAGCACTTACCCAAGTAACGCCTCGGACGAACCTGCAAGCCGCATCACAGGTGACGGCCGTTATGTAGAAGATATCTTTCTTTATAAACCGTCATAACCGGGCCTGTCACGGCTGTAGGTAGGCGCGTGGGGAGCGTCGTAAGCTGCTGCTGGCCAAGCAGCTCGTGGCAGGCAGGAGCTGTTCGCGGCGAGCGTGCTCTGCGCGACAGCGCTTGATGTTTGCGCCATGCTTGGGCTTGGTAGGTCGGCGTCTTGACAGGACAGCGAGGGGCGCCTTGAATGCGAGCAAGCGGGGACGCGGTGTCCCGGCACGGGAGACGGTGGCCACGGGGGTGACGGGCCAAGGATGGCGGCAGCGGGGTCAGTCCCGGCGGCGGTCCAGGGCCGACACACCCTAACCCAGGTGGAGGATCAGCGGCATGACAGCGAAGCTTGGTCTCAGCGTGGGCGCCGTGTGGGTCGCCCTGGTCATTCTTATGGCGGGCCCTTCGGGATGCACAGTCTCGCGGTCGAGTCCCGATGGCATTGACTCCGGCGTGGTGCCCGCTACCGGCGACGGTGATGGCAGTACCCCCGCCACGACGGACGAGTCCGGCGGCGCGGCAGACGGCAGCGAGCCGTCAGCCGACGGCGGCGCCGACACTTCAGACTCCAGTGCCAGCGACACCGACACGGGCACCGACACCACCAGCGACGGGACCGCTGACAACAACGGTACGCAGTCGGGGACCCTCACCGCCGGCAGCTTCGACGACAACCTCAACCTGGAGGTGTTCCAGGACTTCCTCACGGAGGTGCTGCAGTCTGACGCGGCCGGGGACTACCCTAATCTCCCGCTGGGGCAGCGCATCATCGTAACCGTGAAGGATGAGCAAGGCGTTCCTGTGATGGATGCCCGAGTGGTCATTACACCCGAAGGCGAAGAAGACACGACGCTGCTCGATCAGACGACCGGCAGCGACGGGCGCGTCCTGTTCCTCACCGGCCTGGACAATGCTGCCGATGCGACCTCGTTTGCGCTCACCATTCACCCGCCCGCTGACGCCGCGCCGGTCAGCGAGGTGCGCGACCTGGACAACCTGGAATGGAACGTCACCTTGGCCACGGCCGGCACGCCGCCCGGCAACCTCGATCTGGCGTTCGTCGTTGACACGACCGGCAGCATGGCGGACGAGCTCGAGTACCTGAAAAACGAAGTCAGCAGCATTGCGCGGGCCGTGGACGAGCTGTTCCCGGATGTGCCGCAACGCTACGCCCTCATCGCCTATCGCGACCAGGGCGACATTTACGTCGTGCGCACGTTTGACTTCACCACGTCGCTCGATGAATTTGCGGATAACCTGACGGCGCAATCGGCCGATGCGGGCGGCGACTGGCCGGAAGCCGTGCACCTGGCGCTGGAGGCCGCGGGGGAGCTGAGTTGGGCCGACAGCGACACCGCGCGGGTGATGTTCTGGATCACGGATGCCCCGCCGCACACCGAGTTTGCCGCGCGGGCCTTCGACGCCATTCAGGCCCTGCGGGCCAAGACCATCGTGGTCTACCCGGTTGCGGCCAGCGGCGTCGGCACGGAGCTGGAGTTCTACATGCGCAGCGCGGCGTTCCTTACGCTGAGCGAGTACCTCTTCCTAACCGATGACTCGGGCGTCGGCAACACGCACGCCGAGCCGCACATTCCGTGCTACCTGGTGCAGCGCCTGGACCAGCTCATGATCCGGATGATCCAGGCGGAGCTGACCGGAGCGCGCGTCGAGCTCGATCCGGCGGATATCATCCGCACGGTCGGCAATCCGGTCGCTGGCGTGTGCATGCCGGAGGAAGACGACTCGGGGCAGCAGCAGGACGGGCAGACACCGCAGTAGGCGTAGGGCAGGTGGAGTCCGCCGCGGCGGACGACACCTGCCGCACGTAAAACAGACGCCGCGGGCCAGAGGGTCCGCGGCGTCATTGTTGACTGACAGGGGGACCGGAGTCACCGCTCCGGCCGGGCGATCGGGAGGCTATCCGCCCGTGTCCGGGATCACCGCCCACTCGCCGATCGGGTTCGAGAAATCACCCTCGTAGTAGGTCCCGACGAAGCCGTCTTCGCCGATGGGGGCCACGCCCCAGTAGCCTTCATAGATGCCGATCGCGTAGCCGGTATCGGCGGCGTCATCCTCGAAGTAAATGTAGCCGTCCGCGGTGGTGTAACCGTAGAGGTTTAACAGCAGGCCGGTGCCATTCGTGTACACGACGATCCCATCGAGCGTGCCATCTTCGTAGACCGTGATGGAAAGCTCCTGGCTCCACCCCGGCGGGTCAGTCAGGTCGCCCTGATAGTCGCCGACCCACGGCGAGGCCCCGCCGCCGTCGCCGCCGCCGTCGCCGGAGCTGGTCTCGACGACTTCGACATCCTGCCACAGGTAAACCGAGTCACCCGTGTCGGTGTAGGCTTCGAAGACCACCGTGAACGAGCCGGTCTCCCAGAAAGTGATCTGAGTCCGGGCCGCGTTCGGCGCGCTGACCTCGTAATAGCAGAAGTAGAGCACGTACCACTCTTTGTATACCAGACTGCCGCTGTCGAGGAGCGCTCCCTCGACATAGCAATCGCCCGGCGCACCGACGACAAACTCCGGCGGGCAGACGCCGCGGAGCTCGTCCTCGCTCGGCGTGTCGGAATCCGCGGTCACACCGACGATGAAGATGCACTTGTAGACCTCGACGACCTCTGGGTCCACGGACATATCGTGTGCCAGGAGCGTCACTTCCAGCGAACCCTCGACCGTGGGGGAAATCGAGACCTCCGAATCGCCGGCACTGCCATTGATCACGCCCTGGCCCTGGCTGATGTACCAATCATACTGGAAGTCGCCCACGTCGGCGCTGCCCGGATTGAAACTAATCGTGACGACGTCCCCCACATTCACGGGATCGCTCGGGCAGTTGATCCCGCGACCTTCCTCCTGGTTTCCCTCCTGATTTTCCTCCGGGTTGTAGTCGCAGGGGTAGATGGCCGGCGGTATCGGAACGCCCTGCTTGTAGTAGCGGAGCTGGCCGACCTCCACCACCGGGTTGTCTTCCTCCAGGTCCACGAGAACCAGGTCGAGCTCCAGAATGGCGTTTTCGTCCCCGTTTTCGTTGGCCTTGAGTGCGCCGTTGATGAAAGCAATGTCAAAGAGCTTATGGGCCTCGGCGGTCGCCGTGCCGTAGAGATCGACCGGGAAGGTCAAGTCGGCGTTGAAGCGCCGCTCGATCGTGATGCTGCCCGCGTCGTCGAGCTGCGTGCCCGTGAAGATCGGGGTGACCAGCAGGTCGAACCCCACTTCTTGCGGCGTCAGGTTCAGCGGGGTCAGCGTGGCGTAGTTAATGGTGATGCCGGGATCGACCTGATCGCCACTCTCGTTGACATTCAGATCGGGGAAGACCACGTTCCGGTCGAACTCGCTCATCAGCACGCCGTTGCCGTCGAACGTCAGGCGGTTGGACACGTTGGTTTGCTGCACGCAAAAGCCTTCGGCGTCAAACAGGATGTAGGTCTGGCCGGCCAGGGCCTGCACCTCTGGCGGCACTTCGTCGATCGTGACCTGTTCGGGCAAGTCACTGCGATTATCGACCTCGTCGACCTCGGGGGTGGAAGCGACATCGCCGACGGCCAGCAGGTCGTCGGTCAAGGAGCTGTCGGTCAGCGGGGAATCCGGGTTCGACTCGGGGTCCGTGATGGAGGCCACGACTTCCTCGCACGTCTCGAGGCCCTTTTGCAGCGTGTCCAGCTTCTCCGACTTGCCCTGGAACCGGGCGGCGGCCTTCGAGAAATTCTCGAGCCGGCGCTGCCGGACGACGTCCTTCATCGTGTTGGTCTTGATGCCGGCGGCCAGGGCGGTCTGGTTGCCGGTCGCGTCAGTCAACCGGATCTTGACGGTGTCGTCACCCCCGTACACCAGGTCCGCCGCGGTGTTGTCGGCCAGGCGCAGGTTGACCGGGCGGCCCGACTCGTCGAGCGATACCTTCAGTTCCTTGCCGCCGGGCTTCTTAATGTTGGCCTCGGTGATGATCGTGTCGCCGCCCGACTCGTGCGCCCGGAAGCTGTACTGGTTGCCGTCTTTATCCGTTGCGACAGCGTAGTTCCCGCCGGTGGGATTGAAGTTCACCTGGAGCTTGGCCTCGTCCGTTGTCACGGGCTCGTTCGTGTCGGTGGGCTGGTTGGCGTCGGTGGGTCCTTGCTGCTGTTGTTGCAGCCACGGGCAGCCACCGAGATTGACTAAGAGCGCCACAGGCAAGATCAAGCAAACTAACCCAACTCTCCTACACATGACTGACTTCTCCTCGAAAAAAAGAATGCCACACCACTCCTAGAGCACGCCTTGCTCCCCCAGTGCCGATACGATCCCAACTAATTCGCTGTTTAAGGATTCTTCATCCCGCGACGGGTCGCGCCGTACACCTCCTCCGTGATTATGGCCACCCTCGGACACACAAAACGCCGATTATGCCTTCCCCGCTCGCGAAAGTCCAGCCGCTAATGGCCAGATTCTGCTCGGATGGCCGGCCATGTCGTCGATGGGACGCGTTGTCGTGCGCGCACACGAGAAAGCGGTCCATCCACACCCTCGGAAAGTCGCGTGGGTCGGACTACGACGGATCGGAGACGACGATGCGGTAGTGAGAACGAAAGCTGCGGCCCGCCCTCATTGGCCGGCGAACAGGGCCACGAACGGGTTGATGTCCGCTAGATCGACGTTCGTGTCGGCGTTGATGTCGGCGTTGTACCAGTTGCAGCCGGGAAACTGCGCGTAGTACGCCAGCTCACCCTCCATGGCCAGGACGAACGGGTTGATGTCGCCGAAATCGAGCACGCCGTCGCAGTTCATGTCCCCACGCGCCCATACCATGAGTGCCGCTGTCGGGCTCGTGGTGGAACCGCAGATGTTCGTCACGACGATGTCGTAGTCACCTGCGTCCGCGAAGTCGACCGGGTTGATCGTGAGCTGGGCGGTCGTGGCCCCGGAGATGTTGCCGCCGTCAGTGAGCGCGACCCCCCCCTTGCGCCACTGGTAGCCCAGCGGCAACGTTCCGCCGGCACTCGCCTCGCAGACGGCCACTTGTCCGACTGCCAGACTCTGCGGTAGTGGCGGCTGTGTGATGCTGGGACAGACCGAGTTATCCAGGTCGCCGGTGGCGACCAGCGCATAGCCCTGCACCCCGGTGTTCACTGCGGCGCCGCTCACCGTCACTGTCCAAACGCCCGCCTCGGGCGAGCCAACGTGTACCTGCTCGACGTTGTTCTTGCTGTCTGCGGTGCCGCCGGGCACGGACACGCCGCCGGAAAACACGTTGCCCAGGTACCCCGTGCCGGACGGCGACGTGACCGCGAGGTCGAGGTTGTTGACGGCGGCGTTGGAGGCATTGACCGCGGCGGGGGCATCGTGCCAGACGAGCGTGATGCGCAGTTGTTCCGCCGCGCTGTTGACCGTCACGGCATAGCTAACTGCCTCGCCGGTGGAGAGCGCCTCGAAAGTGCTGTTGCGCACGTCATACACCATGAGCTGGCGGGCATCGCCCGCGAAGAACGCGGCGTTGTCGGCCAGCACCCGGCCCCACCCTTCGAGGTTGGACGGATATCCGCTGATGCCCGTCATGTCGACCGCGGAGTTGAGCAGCACGGCCTTGATCAGGGGGCCCGACGGCGTAAACGCATGGGTTGGGTCGGCCGCCCCGGTCGGGTAAAAGCCGTCGGTGAAGTACTGGCGAACGAGCAGTGCGGCGCCGGCAATGGCCGGGCAGGCCATCGAGGTGCCGGTCAGGGCAATCACGTTGCACCCGCTGCTGCCATACGAGGAGTACGTGCCGCAGCCCGGGGCATAGATTTCCGGCTTCCGCCGGCCGTCGGACGTGGGCCCGGTGCCGCCGGAGCAATGGTTGTTCTGATTCGGCGCGTCCTGGCAGGCCCCGACGGCGAGCAGGTCCTTCGCGTTCTCCGGGTTCTTCAATACGCTCTGATTGGTGACCGCAAAACAGACCAGGTTGTCATCGTATTGCCAGGAAAAGTTGTCGATCGCGCGGCACACGCCGTCATAGGCGGTCGTGCCGTCGTTCCCCCAGCTATTGGTGTGGACCGTGGCGCCTTGCTGGCGGTGCAGGTCGAGGCGGCTGAACATCTGCGTCTCACTCAGGGCGGGAATGCTGTTGTGTACCAGCTTGGCCAGGTAGGCCACGCCGCGCGTGTCATTCCACGTGCCGCCATCGCCGACCGCGGTGCCGGCCGTGTGCGTGCCGTGGACGTCATAGCCCAGGGGCTCGTTGTACGCCAGGATCTTGCGGTGCGTGGGACCGATCGGGTTGGTGTCGTAAAACGAGCAGTGATTGACGGCCACTTTGCCGTCGAGGTGGCCCACGACCTGCCCCTCGCCGTGAAGGCCCTGGTCGTAGAACGGCGTCACGTTTGCGACATTGCTCTGCACGATCCAGCGATCGCTGCTGTTGCGGTACGTGAATTCGGGGTACTCCTCGACGAACTGCACCGCGGCGAGGTCCGCCAGCGCCGGCAGGCGACCCGCCGGGATCACCACGTTGATGAGCGGCTGCCCGCCCAGCAGATCGGTGACCATGATCCGGGCGCCGCGGATCTGCTGGATGGCAGCAGCGGCGGCATCCGGGGCTTCCCCCTCGAACAGGTAAACGCTCAAGGCCAACTCGCCGCGCGCCGCCAGGGCCCGTCGCTCCGCGGTCTGGAACGCGTGCCGGCCGATCTGCGGATCGAGGCGCCACTGCGGCCGGTAGGGACCGACCCAGGTGACGAAGCCCAGCCGGGCGACCTGCGCCGGCGTGGCATCCGTCAGGTCCGCCACAAAGGCGTTGGCCGGGAGATAGTCGCCCAGCTTGACGCCGGCGGCGCGCAGGGCCGCGCGCCGCGCGCGGCTCAGCGGGCCGTCCAGTTGGATGACGCACCGCCCCTGACCGACAAACCCCCGCGTGGCGTCAGCCTGCAGCAGGCTCGGCAATTGCGCCGTAGCCACGTCGCCGGTACGCAGGTGAAGCGCGCCGGAGCCGCCGTCGGCCACCGCCGTGGGTGTCTGGCCACATGTCAGGAGCAAGCCCAGAGCGGCCCACAATAGGGGGAGCTGACGCAAACGGGTCATTTTCTATCCTCTGGCTGGCAATGGTGTCGTCGGCCGCAAGGCCATCGTACTTGTGCGGGTCCCGTGACGCTGGCCTTTGCTCATCGGGACCCTGGCCCGATATCCTTCCGTCCCATCGCTGAATCATATCCACAATTGGTCCTATTTGTCAAGAAGGCCTCGGCGGCGCGGGTTCCCCCGGGCTGTCTGGCTTCTTACGTAGCCACGGGGGACGGGCGGAGCATGGCACCCAGCCATTCTCGCACCGCCCGATCGTCCCCTGCGATGAGGCGAAAATGCTCGATGGAGGTGCGGACCGCCTCACGGTCGATCTTGGCTGCGCTGGCGTCCCGCTCGGCCCGCGCCAGCGTCATGGCCCCCCAGGCGATTGGCAACCCGCAGAAGGAGCGCAGCTCGCGGGCACTCGCGGGCAGCGCCACCACGAACTCGATGCCGCGCCGCAGGCTCTGCCGCGCCTCCTGCAAGACCGCCGTGTAGATCTCGGCGTGCGCGACCGCGCCGCCGGCCGCCAGCGGCAGGTAGCGGCGGCCCTGTTGCGAATCCTGGAGGGCATCTTTCAGGATGTTGACTAGTTGCAGCCCGATGCCGAGCTCGACGGCAACATCTTGCAGGCGCAACAGTGCCGGCAACCGGAGGAAGTGGGCCATGACTGCGCACAACATCTCGCCGACCACGCCGGCCACGTAGTAGCAGTACTCGCGTAACTCGGCGGCGTCCCGCACCGCCGGGTAGGGTAGCCTGCGCTCCGCGCTGCGGACGATCAGCCGGCGTACACCAGCCGACATGGCCCGCGCGCACGCGCAGACCGGCGCGCGGTACTCCGGATCCAGCGCGTCGACCCGCGCGAAGACCTCCGGGGCGGCGTGCATCAGCTCGCGCTCGTCCTTGGAGACTCCCAAGCCGTGTAGGGTGCGTCCCGGGACGCACCCTGCGTCGGCGTCGAGTGCCGCCTCCAGCAGGCTCAAGTGCCGCAGCCGTTCGCTGGGCGACAGCCGCGGGTCGTCTTCGAGCGTGTCCACCATGCGCATCAGCAGGTAGGCCACCCCGACCGGATCCGCAAGACCTTCCGGCAGCATGGGGATGAGGATCGCGTAGGTTCGCGACACCCCCTGCAAATGCTGTGCGACAAACGCGTCCACCACTCACCCCGCTACGACCCGCGCCGCGCCCGGGCAGGGCGCTCGACCGGCCTCAGCGCCGCGCGCCCCGCACTCCGCGCCGCGTGCACCACGCGGCGCAGGGTCGCGGCGATCCCGACGGCATCGATGCCCGCCTCGGCGAGCTGCCCGGCCCGCGCGCCATGCTCATAGAACCGCTCGGCGGCGAGCCCCAGGCGGATAATCGCTTCGGTGGGCAAGCCCAGCCGATTCGCCGTCTCGAGCACCGCGCTGCCGAAGCCGCCCGCCACGCAGTGGTCTTCGGCCGTAACGACCGGCACGCCGCGCGTCACCGCGGTGGTCACCATGTCTTCGTCGATGGGTTTTGCGAAGCGCGCATTCACGACCGAAACGAAGATATCTTCAGCGGCCAGCCGGCGGGCAGCTTCGAGCGCGAGCGCGACCTCGCCGCCGTAGGCCAGGATCGTCGCGTCCGGGCCCTCGCACATTACGCGGCATTTGCCGAGGAAGAACGGCGGGGCGTCGCCGAACGAGTCGGGCACCGTGTCCCGCGGGTAGCGCACGGCCCACGGCCCGTCGAGCTTGAGCCCTAGCCGCAGGGCCTGCTCCAGCTCGGGCTCGTCCGCAGGCGCCATCAGCACCAGGCCCTGGAAGTTGCGGAGGTACGCGATATCGAGGTAGCCGTGATGCACGGCACCGTCCCCGCCCACCAGTCCCGCCCGATCGAGGCAGAACCCCACCGGCAGACGCTGTAAGACCACCTCCTGGAAGACCTGGTCGAACGCGCGTTGCAGGAACGTCGAGTAGATGCAGACCAGCGGCCGCAGCCCGGCGCGGGCCATGCCGGCCGCCACATCCACCGTGCAACTCTCGGCGATGCCGCAGTCGAGCACGCGGCCCGGCAGCACGCCGCGGACTTTCGCCAGGCCGGTTCCGTCCGGCATCGCTGCCGTGAGGGCGTAGATCCGCGCATCCTGCTGCGCCAGCTTGATGACGGCGTCGGCCAGCGCGGAGGTCCAGCTCTTGCGGTCACTCTTGACCGCGATGACCGAGTCGCCGTCGATCTTCAGCCGGCCGGGGCTGTGGTAGGCGCACGGGTCGTCCGCGGCCCACGCACAGCCGCGCCCCTTCTCCGTGTGCACGTGCAGCAGCACCGGCTGCGCGACGTCCTTGAGCAGTTGCAGCAGGTCGACCAGGTGCGGCAGGTCGTGCCCGTCCACGGGGCCGACGTACAGGAAGCCAAGCTGCTCGAAGATCTGGTGCGGCGAGACGGTCGCCTTGATGCCCTGCTTGATGTGGTCGAGCGCGTCCTGCACGCTCTTGCCGACCACCGGCACTTTCGGCAGCAGGTTGGCCACCTGGTGCTTGACCTCCTCGTAGAGGCTGCTCACGCGGAAGCGCGCTAGGTAGGTGGCTAACCCGCCCTGTGTTTTGGCGATCCCCATCGAATTGTCGTTTAGGATGACCAGAAACTGGCGCTTCAGGATGCCCGCCTGGTTGAGCCCCTCGAAGGCCACGCCGTTGACGATGCTGGCGTCGCCCACGAGCGCCACCACGCGGCGGTCGCGGCCCAGCGCCTGGTCGCCGCGGGCCAGCCCGACCGCGGTCGGGATCGCGGTGCCGGCATGGCCGACGTTGAACAGGTCGTACTCGCTCTCGGCCTGGCTGGGGAATCCGCTGATTCCGCCGGCCTGGCGCAGCGTGTCGAAGCGCACGTTGCGCCCGGTGAGCAGCTTATGCACGTAGCACTGGTGGCCGACGTCCCACAGCAGGCGGTCGCGGCGGAAGTCGAACACGCGGTGCAGCGCCACGCTCAGCTCGACGACGCCCAGGTTGCTCGCCAGGTGGCCACCGTTCTTGCTGACGACGTCGATGATCCGTTCCCGGATTTCGGCGGCGAGCTGTTCCAGCTCGGCCAGCGAGAGCTTCTGCACGTCCGCGGGTGATGAGATCGCGCCCAGGATATTCGTCATCATTACGTCCTTGACGCAGAACGCGTCGGGCAGTCAGTAGTCCCGCGCGACGACATACCGCGCCAGATCGCGCAGCCGGCCGGCCCGGCCAAGCAAATCAAATCCGGGAGCCTAGTCATTGGCGACGCCCTTGGGCCGAGGCCGGTTCAGAGAGGAGTTCTTCCACCATCTCCTCAGCCGTGGAGCGCGGGAAGGTCTGTCCGAGCAGCATTTCAAAGATCAGGTCTGCGATACGACGGTTTTCCTGGTAGAGGCAGACCGCGCCTTGATCGCCGAGGAGCCAAAAGCCGACCCGGTCATCGCCCACGGCGAAGGGGCCAGAGATCGTGGTTTCCAGGGCGACGAAGCGCAACCGCTGCCCGGTGTCAGACTGGACCTGCTTGTAGCGCGGTAAGACCTCGCGCACACGTTTTGCGATGGCTTCTCGCGGTCCCGCCTTACATTCGAGGAAATGCTGGCGCGCGTCGCGTGGCAGGTATGCGTACACCAGGTGGCGATGCGAATCTTGTGCGCCGGCCTCCTCAACCCACGCCTCAAGATGGGCAAGGAATTCTCGCTCCCAAACCCACTTCTGATCCGAGTCGTACGGCCGCGCTCCAAAGAACAGCGACGGGGTGCGCTGAACGATGGCCAGGCGACGTTGAGAGGACCGGACGATTTCGGTCCCGAGGTCGTACATTCTCTCGCGAGTCATCGTGCACATCGGGGAACGAAGCAGGCGCGTCAACTCCCGGGCCAGCGCTTCGCGGAATGCGGTCCGGAAATCGGCCAGCGTGCGATACGTCTTGAAGAGAAAACGAGCCTCATTGCCGTGCGGTTCCCGCAGACCTTGCAGGAACTCCGTCACCTTCTCCTCCCGTGGCACGTCGGTATCGCGCAGCAGTACAATAATCGGTTTGTTGCGCTCCACCGCCTCGTAATACTCTTCGAACGTCGGCTCCGAATACGAACGATAGATGATCAGAACAAAAACATCGCAATCGCGCACCTCTTGCAGGCAAGCCGCCCTGGGCGAGATCGACATGGCCGGGAAGAGCTCGAACAGGCCGGGCTCCGACGCGAATTCCCTGAGCACCTCGCAAGCCGTCTCACGCTCAAAGGACAGCTCGTCCATGGCCGAGCTAATGAAGACCTCAAGGCGCGTGTTCATCAGAACGCTCTCTCGACCAGAAAATGGGCCCACTCACGCAGCAGATCCTTATACTCCGAGTCCGGCAACACGTCCAGTTTCGGGATCGCCTGCTCAGTGAGTTCGCGGGCAATTGCGGCGGTTTCCCGCACACCGCCCAGTTCCACGAGGAGGTCGCGCGCCGCAAGCATGTCTTGCTCCGACGCCTGCTTGTTACCTAACCAGCTTTCGAGGCGACGTCGCTGCTCCGGGCTGGCTGCCTGGAACGCGTAATACGTGATCGTCGTCCGTTTGCCCTCGCGAATGTCAGATCCCACGGGCTTTCCCAGTTGCGCCTGATCGCCCACGACCCCAAGGATGTCGTCCTGCAACTGAAAAGCCGTGCCGCACTGGCGCGCAAAGTCGCTGAGCGCCATGATCCACGGATGACTCCAATCCGTCTCCCGAAGACCCAGGGAGGCGCCGGCCAGCGCCGCATACTCGTATAATGCTCCCGTTTTCAGATAGAGCATGTCGATGATCGTTTCACGAGACAGCTCTTCCACGCCTTCCCGAGTGAACTCCACATCGAGGATTTCGCCTTCGATCAGACGGTTAATCACAACCGACTCGAGATGCTGCGCGAGCTTCAATGTCGGCGCAGTCATCTCGGGCGCGCGACTTGCAGTCTCGAGCAAGGCCCACAGCGACCACGCGTGCTGGCTGTCGCCGACCAGAATTGCGACGTCCCGGCCGTAGTCGGCCGCCCAGGATGAATGGGCCCCACGCTGCGCCAGTCGCTCGGCGAACATCCGATGAATCGTCGGCCCGTTGCGGCGCAGCTCGTCATTGTCGATGACGTCATCGTGGACCAGTGTCCACGTGTGAAACAGCTCCACGCCCGCCGCCGCAGGTAGCGCCTGGCACTCGTTGCCTCCGACTGCCCCGCATGACAGCATGAGGACGACCGGCCGCAACCGCTTGGCCGGGCGCGTCAGATACGCGACCACGCCTTCCGCCAGATGCTCGCTGCGAAACCATTGCCGAAAGCGCGGATCGAGCAAGTAAGCGCGTACCTGCTGCTCGCGGGCTGACACGGCGTGCATAAAATCCACGGCGTTCCGGCTACTCTTCATGGTCAGATCCTTTACGCCCGGCGACCTGGCTCCTAATCCAGCACGTAACAGGCAGGTTCACCCAAACGCCTTGTACCGACGCCGGCGACTGTGGTCACGTGCGCCCATGTAGAATACGCCCGCTGGCAGCAGGCAGTGCGGTTCCGACGTCGGTCGGGAGCGCGTGCGTGCGCGTCCGGGGCCTCATCGAAGGCCAGGCGCCTCGACCCCCAGCCAAACGAGAAACCGCCGGCGGCCCCCACGGTTTCTTGCTTAGCTGTTGGCACCGCCATGTTTACAGCACACCGCCCGGCGCGCTCCGGCGACTGGACTTCCCGCATCCCAACAGGATAGATTCCCGGTCGCCGGCTTGGAAGTGCCCGCACGTTTTTCTCCGGACCCGCCGGGGTCACCGGTACCCCGCCGGCGTCAACGGCGCGACGGCCCATGGACCAGCGCTTGACCCCCGAACTCGTGCTCCAGGCCTACCGGGCCGGCGCCTTTCCGATGGCCGATCCGGACGAGGAGATTGGCTGGTATAGCCCGGACCCACGCTGCATCTTCCCGCTGGACCGGTTCCACGTGCCGCGTACAATCCGCCAGGCCGTCCGGCGGGGGATCTTTGAGGTCCGGGTCAACACCGCGTTTGACGAGATCATCGCCGCTTGTGCCGACCGCCCGGAAGGCACCTGGATATCGGACGAGATCATGGCGGTGTACCGGGCCCTGCACCGGCGCGGCTATGCGCATAGCGTCGAAAGCTGGCAGGGCGCGGGATTGGCGGGCGGCCTCTATGGGGTGGCGCTTGGTGGCGGGTTCTTCGGCGAATCGATGTTCACACGCGTCAGCAACGCGTCCAAGGTCGCTCTGGCGGCTCTGGTCGAGCGGCTGCGGGCGCGCGGCTTTGTGCTGCTCGACACCCAGTGGAGCACCCCGCACCTGGCGCGCTTTGGCGCCGTCGAAATCCCGCGGCGCGAGTATCTGCGCCGCCTACGCGCCGCGCTGGCCCTGCCGTGCCGCTTCGCCGACGCCTGAGCGCATCAGAGCCGCCGGATTGTCCGGATGGCCTGGTGCTGTAACAGGGCTTTTTCCAGGCTTTCCAGCCGCGGCGCCGGGCCGGCTGCGGTCAGACGTCCAGCCACGCTATCATGGGTCCGGCTGACGCTCCAGGACTTGATGCGCACGTTCGCGTCGCACACCGCGCGCCGCACAATGTCGGTCGCGTCTTCGCTGGCAGACAACTCAAGCTCGAAAGTGGCCACGGTGCGCCACCGGGCGATCTGCACCTCGAACGATTCCAGCCCGAAGAGCACGGCGGTCGCCAGGATTGTGACGACGGAGCCGAGCAGGAAGTGTCCGGCCCCGAACGCCATGCCGACGCTGGCGACGAGCCAGATCGTGGCGGCGGTTGTCAAGCCGATCACGTTGCCGCGGAACTGGATGATCGCGCCGGCACCCAGGAACCCGACGCCCGTGATGATCTGGGCGGCGATGCGGGTGCGCTCCGTATTGCCGAAACCCTCGGGGATGCGCACCGACAAGATGGTGAACAACGCGGCCCCCAGACAGATCAGGATATTCGTCCGAAACCCGGCCGGCTTGTCGTGGGTCTCACGCTCCAGGCCGATGACCGCCCCCGCGACCACCGCCGCGAGCAGCTTGCCGACATCCACCCAGTCCAGTTCCAGCATTCCGGTCGACTCCGTTCAGCGCCGCCGTTGGCCGCGGATTCTATCGGCGACATTGGCGGTCAGCCATCCGCTTGCAGACGCGGGTGGGGCGGTGGGGGTGCGTGACAGAATCGGCGACCCCGTACCGTGGCCCTCCCGTGGGTCCGCCGGCGCGGATAGAAGGACGGTGACCGCCCGTATTCGACGTCGGCTATGGGGGGCGATTTTGGGGGGAAAAACCCTTGTTAGCCTCGGTGGGGCGGGCCTCTGTGCCCGCCAGAGCCGGCAGGGACGCCGGCCCCACTGGTTTCTTCTCAACCTTGGCCGACGCTACGTTTCCGGCCGCCGCACGAGCGGCGAGCGGCGGCCCTCGACTGAGCGAAATCTGGCCGGCCCTGTAACGAACTGGACACGTCCGACGCCGTGTATCTACGCAAGGTGCCGTGGATGTCGTGACGGACAACCGGGTTCTTCTGATGGACTGGACACTTGGTATGAGACACACTGGTATGTTGGGGTTGTGCGGTGAACGGTTATTGATGCTGTGGTCTCTTTGGATTCATCGTTCATCCTTTGATCGCATCTCCCGTCACCCCGCAACCCGACACCACCAATAGCTGATTCCGTGGCCGGTTGCTGACCTGCCAATAGGCGGTTTGCGCCCACGGGCGTGGTGTGCCAGCGGAGGCATGTCACCGTGGGGCCGCCGGGCAGATCGATGTGGACAGGAGGCGAGCACCATGTCCCCACGAGACTGGCGGAGTATGGGTTGGGTTTGCACATTGGCACTCGTGTTCGGTCTGGGCACGGCGCCGGCCGCATGGGCCGACTGCCCGCCGGAGTGGCTGTATGGGCCGGGACAGGAGCCGCCAGGTACAAATGACACGGTGCGGGCCACGACCACATGGGACCCCGACGGCCCCGGACCGGAGCCGGAGCAGTTGGTGGTCGGGGGCTACTTTACCACCGCCGGCGGCGTCAGCGCGAACTACATCGCTCGCTGGAACGGCGCGACCTGGCAGCCGCTGGGCAGCGGGATGAACGACCGCGTCTTGGCCCTGACGGTCTACAACGGCGAGCTGATCGCGGGAGGCGAGTTCACCACCGCCGGCGCCGTCGCCGCAAACCACATTGCCCGCTGGGACGGCACGAGCTGGCAACCCCTGGGGACGGGGATGGGCGGTACCCTCTACCCATTTGTCTATGCCCTGACGGTCTACAACGGCGAGCTGATCGCGGGGGGCGGCTTCACCACCGCTGGCGGCGCTAGCACGAACTACATCGCCCGCTGGGACGGCACGAGCTGGCAACCCCTGGGGACGGGGATGGGCGGTGGAGACTGGCCCGACGTGCGTGGCCTGACGGTCTACAATGGAGAGTTGATCGCCGGGGGCGGCTTCACCACCGCTGGCGGCGCTAGCACGAACTACATCGCCCGCTGGGACGGCACGAGCTGGCAACCCCTGGGTACGGGGATGGGCGGTACCGGCTTCCCATTTGTTTACGCCCTGACGGTCTACAACGGCGAGCTGATCGCGGGGGGCGCCTTCGCCACCGCTGGCGGCAACGCGGCGAGCCGCATCGCCCGCTGGGACGGCGCGACCTGGCAGCCACTGGGCAGCGGGGTGGACGGCGCCGTGTTGGCCCTGACGCTTTACAACGGCGAGCTGATCGCGGGAGGCTACTTCACCACCGCCGGCGGCGACCCGGCGAACTGCATCGCCCACTGGGACGGCACGACCTGGCAACCCCTGGGGTCGGGGATGGGCGGTGGCGCCTACCCATTTGTTTATGCCATGACGGTCTACAACGACGAGCTGTTCGCGGGGGGCGACTTCGCCACCGCCGGCGGTGTCACCGTGATGTACATCGCCCGCTGGAACGGCGCGACCTGGCAGCCCCTGGGTAGCGGGATGGGAGGCGCCTTCTACCCATCCGTTAATGCCCTGACGGTCTATAACCGCGAGCTGATCGCCGGGGGCAGTTTCACCACCGCCGGCGGCGTCGCCGCAAACTGCATTGCCCGTTGGGACGGCACGAGCTGGCAGCCGCTGGGGACGGGGATGGATGTTGGCTGGGAGTGGCCGTCGGTGTACGCCCTGACGGTCTACGACGGCGAGCTGATCGCCGGGGGCAACTTCGAAACTGCGGGCGGTGTCAGCGCGAACTTCATCGCCCGATGGGATGGCACGAGTTGGCAGCCGCTGGGGACGGGAATGGGCGGTAGCGACACGGGACCTTTCGTTTACGCCCTGACGGTCTACAACGGCGATCTGATCGCGGGAGGCGGCTTCACCACCGCCGACGGTGTCAGCGCGAACTACCTCGCCCGCTGGGACGGCGCGAGCTGGCAACCGCTGGGCAATGGGGTGGAGGGCCCCGACTCATCCGTTGGTGCCCTGACCGTCTACAGCGCCGAGCTGATCGCGGGGGGCTCCTTCACCACCGCCGGCGGCAACCCGGCGAGCAACATTGCACGTTGGAACGGCTCGACCTGGCAGCCATTGGGTAGCGGGGTAGAGGGCCCCTGGCGCTATGCTGGTGCCCTGACGGTCTACAACGGCGAACTGATCGCCGGAGGCCGCTTCACCACCGCTGGCGGCAACCCGGCGAGCAACATTGCCCGCTGGAACGGCTCGACTTGGCAGCCGCTGGGCAGCGGGATGGATGAGGACGTGTGGGCCCTGACGGTCTACAACGGCGAGCTGATCGCCGGGGGCTATTTCACCACCGCGGGGGGCAACCCGGCGAGCTTCATCGCGCGCTGGAATGGCGCGACCTGGCAGCCGCTGGGGTCGGGGATGGCCGGTGGCGACTTTCCGGGCGTGGGGGCCCTGACGGTCTACAACGCCGAGCTGATCGCCGGAGGCGACTTCACGACCGCCGGCGGACAGGTCTCGGCCTACTGGGCCCGCTGGGGCTGTCCGTACCGCCACGGCGACCTGAACTGCGACGGCACCCTGGACTTCGGAGACATCAACCCATTCGTGTTGGCGCTCAGCAATCCCAGCGCGTACGCTCAGATGTTCCCTGACTGCGACTTCCTGCTTGCGGACCTGAACTGCGACGGCACCGCCTGGTTCGAGGACATCAACCCGTTCGTCGCGTGCCTCTCCTACGGCGATTGTGGGTGCCCGTAGGGTAGAGCGGCCCGCGCCTTCGCGCGGCCGCGTCCGGGTGCCCGGTCCGCGGCGGGGCACGGTACCCGGGCGGCGCCCCAGCACGATCCCTTGCTTGACGGCGCGCTTCGGCCGAGTACACTGCGCGCGGGTCGCAGTGGCCCTGCTGTTCCTGTAGCTCAACTGGATAGAGCGTCGGCCTCCGGAGCCGAAGGTTGTGGGTTCGAGCCCCGCCAGGAACGTCGCGATCGCCTCAAAGGCGACACGCTCCTGCTTCATCACTAGAGCGTTTTCACTTCCGCTCGGGTGCCACGGGCGGCTTGTCCGCCCGTGTTTCAGGCCGCACTGGCAGCAAGCTGCCAGTGGCACCCGACGGAGAAAAAGTGAAACCGCTCTAGACCGCCGAACAGAACCCGCCACGCCAGTGGCGGGCCGAGGTGGCCCCGCTCCCGGCGCGCCGGGACGGGCGGGGTTCTGATAGGCGCTCTTAGCCCAGCGCGCCGCCAGACCACAATCTGTAGTTGCCGCTTCAGCCGCGCTTGCAATATGTAGCTTTGTGGTTTACACTTACAGCGCGCGGTCGGTTGCTAGGGGCGGCAGTGGTGCGCGGTCAATCAGCCCCAGCAAGTCAACCCGTATGGCGTGCGGCAAATCCGCCGGGTCAGAAAGGAGTCTGAATCACATGGCGCAGTGGAAGCAGGAGGCCCCAAGTCGGGCGAGGACTCTCCGGACACAAAGTTGTCGAATCGGTTTGTTTGCGGTGGTAGCTCTGATTGCGGCCGGCCTCGTCGGCGGTTGCCCGCCACGCGTGCTGGTCTACGGAAACCCGGATCTCTCAGCGACCGGTGACAGCACGGCGACCGGAGACGGCGACCAGGCGGCGTTCGTCTCGCCGGGCGGCGCGACCGGGCAGGACGGCCAGGACTCGGGCAACGATGGAAGTGCCCAGGGCGAACCTGGCCCGACGGGGCCGGAAGGCCCCGCAGGGCCACACGGGGCGACTGGTCCGAGGGGGGCGGCCGGGCCGACCGGGCCGACCGGTCCCGAGGGCCCGCAAGGTGAGCCCGGGACGACCTATGAAATCGGCACCGGCTTGAAACTGAACGATCTGACCATCCAGGTCGACAACGCCTACCTCGATCAGCGCGTCTCCGCCACAGCCTGGCTGCTGGGCGGCAATCTGGGCCTCGACACCAACACCAGCTTTCTCGGCACGGTCGACAACACGCCGTTGACCTTCGGCGTCAACGGGGCCACCGCGTTGCGGCTGGAGCCGACGGCCGAGGCACCCAACCTCATCGGCGGGTTCGCCGCGAATGCCGTCGCCGCGGAGGTGGTGGGCGCGACCATCGCCGGCGGTGGGGCCCTCAACGCGACGAACCGGGCGGGGGCTGATTACGCCAGCGTGGGCGGTGGCTACAACAACGATGCCCAAAGCGCGGGCGGCACCATCGGCGGCGGCGCCAGCAACACGGTTCAGGCCGAGGCGGCGACCGTCTCCGGCGGCTTCGAGAACAGCGCCACCGGCAATTACGCGACCGTCCCCGGCGGAAATGAGAATCAGGCCGCCGGCGATTACAGCTTCGCGGCCGGGCGCAAGGCCAACGCGGCCCACCGCGGGAGCTTCGTCTGGGGTGACTCCACCTTCTTCGACGACATCGCGTCGACCGCGGCTGACCAGTTCATCGTCCGGGCCAGCGGCGGCGTCTGGTTCGGGTCTGACAGCAATCCGTCCATCCCGGCCAATGCCTTCCTGGCTACGAGCACGGGCGCGTATCTCAGCCGGGATGGGGTGTGGACCAACTCGGCTCCGGGCGCCGTCGGAGAAGAGCGCGGCCCCGCCGACCCGCGCGCGATCGTCGAGGCGATCGCCGGGCTCGCGCTCCACTCGTGGACCTGTGCGACCGATACCGCCAACTTCCAGCACCTGGGCCCCAGTGCGGCGGATTTCTACGCCGCGTTCCAGCTCGGCTCCGCGGAGCGGGGCATTGCGACGGTGGACGCCGACGGCGTCGCGCTGGCGGGCATTCAAGGCTTGTATCAGCTTCTGAACGAAAAGGACGCGGCCCTCGCAGCGCAACAGGAGCGCATCACCCAGCTCGAGACGCGGCTGCAGAACCTGGAAGCCCTGGTCAGCAGCCTGAGTGCCGCCAAGTAGCGGCATCAAGTAAAAAGGGGACACTCGTGCCCGGCGCCGCGAGATACGCGCGGCGCGCGGCTGGTTCACGTTACTCATCCGGCTCGCACGTGACGGTGAGGCCGCGCGAGGCGAACTGCTCGACGTAGAGCTCGGCCCGTTCCTTGTGCGTCACCAGCAGCACGCTCGAGCCCGATTCATGGGCCTCGATCGTCCGCGCCACGGCCTCCGGTTCCTTCAGCGGGGTCAGCTTCAGGATGGTCTGGATCACGTGCTCGAACGTGCTCACGTCGTCATTGTGCAGGATGACCCGGTACGGCGGCAGCATGCGCGTTTCCTGCTCGGTCATCTCCTCCGGGCGCGTTGCTCCCACGGCCATAGCGGCAGCCTCCACGGGCGAGATTGGTCACGGGCTTATCCAATTCCAGACTAGCACGTGGTCGCGCTCGCCGTCAATGGAAATCCGCCGGCGGATCGCTGGCGCCGCGCGCTGCCACTGCTAGAATGCGCTGTCCCATGCGGCCGGCGGGTCCGGCGGACCCGGGCCGCGAGCGCCAGTGAGCGCGTGAAGTAGCGGAGAACAAGCCGATGAAGATCCGTTGCCGGGTGCTTCCGTTGTGGTTGGTCTGTGTGGTGGGTGCGGTGCGGGCCCAGGAGCCCACGATCGATCTTACGCCGGTCCGCGCCAAAACCGAGCTCACGGACGAGGACCGCGGGCTGATCCGCGCGTTCGTGAACCAGCGTGTCGCGAAGGCCACTGGCGGGGATGCCGCGGAAGCCCGCCGGGCCGCGGACGACCTCCGGGCCGCCTTCGAGGGCAGCGACGCGTTCAAGCGCGAGTATGCCGCCGCATGTCTGGAAGTGATCGCGGCGACCTACAAGAAGGCCGACCTGCTTCCCGCGACGCGGTTGCTGGCGGTCGTCGGCGCGTTCAACCTGGTCGAGGCCCACAACCTGTTTCTGGAGGCCCTGCAGGACGAGCGCGTCGGCGTGCGCGCCGCGGGTGCCGCGGGCCTGCGCAACCTGCGCCCGAAGCTGGCCGCGGCGGGCCGCGACGTAGTCGCCAAGGTGCTGGACGGCCTGAAAGAGGCCGGCAAACGCGAGAAATCACGCGACACGCTGAAGACGATCTACGCGGCCATGAGCTATTTCGAGCTGTCGTCAGCGCCGGATACCAAAGCCAACATTGCCGCCCTGCTGGAGCTGTTGGAGGCTCGCGCCCGGCAGTACGCGGCGGGGACGGTTTCGGCGGTCGGCGCCGATGACACGGGGTTACGCATCGCCCAGTCGGCCCTGAAGAGCATGGACGAGACGGAGCGGCAGCGGCTGACGGTGATCGCGGCCAGCATGACCAAGTACGCGATCGAGCAGTACACGTCGCCCGCCACGAAGTTGTCGGAGTTGAGCGACAAGGACGCCAGCGGCGAATTGCTGGAATCCCGGAATGCGATCGAGCGCCTGATCATGGCCGGCGAGGAACTGCTGGTGACGTTGGTGAAGCCCGAAAAGCCCCCGGCCGTGGCGGAGAGCATGCGCAAGGTCAACACCGACGACATGCTGAGCGAATGGAAAAAGTGGGTCCCGCTGTTGCAGAAGGTCGTCAACCAGGATTTCACGTTGAAGGAGGCGCCGGCGGAGGAAAGCGCGCCGGGCGAGGGGTCGTAGGCCGGCGCGGCGCCGGCTCCTCTTGGCCGAGTCGGCGTGGGCGTGAGCGAAGGGGCGCCCGAACGTGGCGGCGATTGTAGGCGCCCGGGCCAGCGCCGCAAGGAGATGCCCCCATGCCCCGCAAACTCACCTGGGCCGACGCCGAGGACATCGGCATCCTGCTGCACGAACAGCGTCCCGACCTCGATCCGCTGACGGTGCGCTTCACCGACTTGCACCAGTGGGTGTGCGTTCTGCCCGAGTTCGGCGACGATCCACAGGCCAGCAACGAGGCCCGGCTGGAGGCGATCCAGATGGCGTGGCTCGACGAGTACCGCGCGGCCGATAAGTGAGCCGCGCTCGACCCCAGGCCCTTTTCCAGATCGTGTATAATGGAGCGCTGCTGAATCGGCCGGGGTGTCGCGCCGGCCGCCGCTGAGGAGTAACGCCGCATGATCAGGCTCGCCGCTCTGACGCTGGCCGTGCTGGCTCTGATTCCCATGAGCCCCCTGGGCTGTCCGCCCACCGAGGTGCCGCCGGAGGAAATTCTGCCGACGGAACGGGCCACGCTGGCCACGACGGCCGAGGGTCCGGCCACGGCCGCGGTGGCGCAGTTGGTGCAACTCCAGGCGAGCGTCGTGCCGCGGGCCGGTAGCGGCCGCGTTTACTACTCCTGGCTGCAGATCGCGGGCCTGGGCGTGCCCATCGTGGACGCCAACCGCGACGCCGCCAGCTTTAATGCCCCGTCTCTGCCGACCACCCAGCCGGTGCGTTTCATCGTGACCACCCGCGACGAGGCCGGCGCGGTCGGCCGCGCAGAGGTCACGGTCGTCGTGTCCGCCGATCCGAACTACGGGCATCCCACGACCCAGCCTTCTCAGACCGTTGCGGACGCGGGCGCCGATCAATGGGTCCTCGCCGGCGAGCAGGTGACCGTGGACGGTTCGCAGAGCACGGGCACCGGGCTAGCCTATCGCTGGCGCGCGGTGTCCGGCGCTTCGGTCGCGTTCAGCGCGCCCGACGCCGCACAAACCACGTTTCAGGCGCCCGCCTTCGATCCGAACGACACGAGCCCATTGGTGCTGGAGCTGATCGTGACCGATGCGACCGGGCAGCAGGTCACGGACCGTACCCAGGTCAAGGTCGGCGACCCGAGCCTGAGCGACACCAAAGTGCAGATCGAGACCGGCATGGGCAACATCGTGCTCGAGCTGGATCGGGCCAAGGCCCCGATCACGGTGGGGAACTTCCTGTGGTACATCGATGACGGCTTCTACGACGGCACCATCATCCACCGCGTCATCGCCGACTTCGTCATTCAGGGCGGCGGCTACCCGCCCGATCTGACGGAGAAGACGACGCGGGCGCCGATCGTCAACGAGGCCAGCAACGGGTTGTCCAACGTGCGCGGCACCAGCGCCATGGCGCGCACCAGCGATCCCGGCTCGGCGACGTCCCAGTTCTTCATCAACCTCAAGGACAACATCGCGGGCGGCGACGGGGTGAGCGACCTCGACCCGGGCGGTGTGACGCCCGAGGGATACGCGGTCTTCGGCCAGGTGACCCAAGGCATGGACGTGGTCGATGCGATTGCCGCCGTTGAGACCGGCACGCGTGAGGGCTTCCAGGACGTGCCGGTGGAGGATGTGATCGTCACGACGATCCGCCGGCTACCGGTCGGGCAGTAAGTGGTGTGGGACTGCTTTGAAACCGCTGTGCCTGGATTGACCGGTTGAAAACTGACCGGTTGAAAACCGGTCCCACATATATGAACTTCAGGAGTACCGCACCCAGCGCAGCAGCTCGGTGAGCGAGGGCGGTTTCCCGTACATCAGCACGCCGACGCGGAAGACCTTCCCCGCGAGCCACATGGCCGCCAGGACGCTGACCCACAGCAGGGCCAGGGTTGTGGCGAGCTGCCACCAGGGTGTCTGCGGGGCGGCGCAAATCCGCAGGATCATCACCATGGGGGTGACCGGCGGCACGTAGCTCAAGACCAGGCTGAAGGCGGAGTCGGGATGCTCCGCGATGTAGTACCAGAAAATCATGGGAACGAGCGTGATGAGCGAGAGCGGGAAGACCATGCTCTGCGCCTCCTTCAGCTCGTTGCACGCGGAACCGATGGCCGCCAGCAAGGACGCGAGCAGCAGGAACCCCGGCACGAAGTACAGCAGCGCGACGAGCACACGGTAGCCCGTGACCAGCTCCGCCACGTTGTACTTCTGCGCACTGGCGAACCCGACCCCGCCCCACACGCTGACCAGCAGGACGCCGACCGTCACCATGCCTAGGATCTTGCCCGCCAAAAGCTGCGTCGGGCTGACCGCCGACAGCAGCACTTCGACCACGCGCGAGCTCTTCTCCTCGATCAGCGTGGTCAGCAGGCCCTGGCTGATGCCGAAGGTCCCCATGAACAGCAGGAACATGAACGCGAACGGCGTCATCGCGCGGGCCATCCCGTCGCTGCTGATCGGCCGGCCGGTCTGGCCGTCAAGCTGCTGAATGGGCACGTCCTTGCCGCGTAGCCGCTCGATCTGCTCCGGATCCAGGTTGGCGCTGCGCAGCCGCGCCGCGGTGACTGCGTCGGTGATCATCTCCTCCAGCCCGCGCCCCAGCCGCAGCGGGTTGTCCTTGCGGGCCAGCGTGCAACCCCCTTCGCCCGTAACGGCGTCCGGCGACAGGATCACGTAGGCGTACAGGTCGCCCTGCCGTACGCGGGTCGCAAGCGGGTCCGCTGCGTCGTCGCCGGGCGGAACCTGTTCCAGCGCGAAGGTCTGGTTCGGGCGCTCGGTATTGTGCGTCTCGATCTGCTCGGCCAGCTCTGGGAACACGGTGCCCGTGTGGTCCAGGACGGCGATCCGCCGGATGGGCCGCTTTTCGTGGGCACTTTGCCGCTGCAACAGATCCCCGCCCAATAGCCCGCCCACGATGAGCGCGGGCATGAAGACCACGCTGAGGATGAACGCCTTGGTGCGGACCGTCGCCAGAAACTCCCGTCGCGCGACCGCGAGAATCTTGTCCATCCGCGTACTCCACTACGTGGCGGCCGGTCCGCCGCGGCGGACTGTCCCGGCCGTCTCACGGCCGATCCCGGCGCGCCGGGACCGTGGCACCCGGCATCACATCGGTCCGTCGCCGCTGACCAGCTTCACGAAGATCTCCTGCAAATCGGGCCGTTGCACCTCGAAGCGGCTGATGCGGGCGACGCGCAGGGCCTGCTCGAGCACGGCGCTCGGGTCGGCCTGCTCGGCCAGCTCCAGCCGGGCGTACCCCGCCGCGATCCGGGCGGTCGTGACGCCGTCGAAGCGGGCCAGCGCATCGAGATCGCCATCGCCTTCCAAGACCACGATGCGCGTAGTAAACCGCTCGCGCACCTCGTTGACCGTGCCCTCGATGACCTTGCGCCCGCGGTTGATCAGGACGATGCGGTCACACATGCGTTCGGCCTGGTTCATCTGGTGCGTCGAGAACACGACCGTCGAGCCGGCCTGGCGCAGCTCGGTGAGCAGCCGTTCGAGCAGATCGACGTTCAGCGGATCGAGCCCGGAGAACGGCTCATCGAGGATGACCAGCTCGGGCCGGTGCAGGATGGCGCTGATGAACTGGAGCTTCTGCGACATCCCCTTGGACAGCGTTTCGACCTTCTTTCGCCGCCAGTCCTGGAGGCCGATGCGCTCAAGGCTTTCGTCGATCCGTTGCCGCAGCGTGGGCCCGCGCAGCCCTTTGAGCCGGCCGAAGTAGGTCAGCGTCTCCTGCACCGTCATCTTGCGGTACAGGCCGCGCTCTTCGGGCAGGTAGCCGATGCGGTCCTTCACCGCCGCCGCCTGCGGGTGGCCCAGCACCTCGATCCGCCCGGCGTCGGGGTAGAGGATGCTCATCACCATCCGGATGGTCGTGGTCTTGCCGGCCCCGTTCGGCCCCAGAAACCCCAGCACCTGCCCGGCCGGCAGGCGCAGGCTGAAATCATCGACGGCCGTGAACTGGCCGAAGCGTTTGGTCACACCTTCGAGTACGAGCGCATCATTCACGCGGCCAAGCTCCGTCGCCGCGGACCAGAACGCGAATCCCGGCGCGCCGGGACAGCGAGCGCGTCGGATACCAGCGCTGGCTTGCGCAGCGCGTTCTGCGCGGCGTCGCCGATTCGCGCACGACGACATAGATTATGCCCGCCCGAAGCCCCACCCGGAATGCGGTTTTGTCGATACTTGTGGCGCCCAGACGGACCTACGCCTTCCCCCGCGAGCGGGCATCGTCCCCGCAGCGCCCGGCTACTGCAACTTCCCCGCCGCCTGCAGCCGCTTGGCCAGCCCGCCTTTTCCAGCGGGGCGGCCGCGCTCACGCAGGCCGCATGCGCACGCGGCCTGATGGCCGAGCGAGCGAATCACGTCCGCGGTCGCGCGCGGCAGACTGGCATCGACCAGAAAGTGAGCAATGTCATCTACGCGGAGAGGGGATGATCTTCGTCACGCGCAAACGCCACACACGCGCGGATGTCCTCCGCAGTGATATCGTAGTCCTTCTCGATCTGTTCAAAACTGTCGCCCGCGGCCAAAGCGCCCAATATGACCGTCACCGGCGTTCGCGTGCCGCGCACGACCGGCTTGCCATGACAGATTCTCGGGTCGATAACGATGCGCTCTTGCATGATGCCTCCGCTGCCGCCCCGCGGCGAACGCTACTGCAGCTTCCCCGCCGCCTGCAGCCGCTTGGCCAGCCCGACCAGGTAGATCGAGCCGGTGATGCAGATCAAATCCTCACGCGTCACGCTCTTGCAGGCGATCTCGTACGCCTCCTCCAGCGTGTCTCCCACCTGGGCCATCTTCTGGCTCTTCTCCACGAACCGCGCGTGCAGCTCGTGCGGGTCGACCGAGCGCGGCGTGCCCGCCGTCGTGAAAATCACCTTGTCGGCCCCGAGCTGGAGCTGCCCGAGCATCCCGTCGATGTCCTTGTCCGCCGAGCAGGCGAAGATCACCACCATCGAGTCGTAGGAGATGTTCTGCCCGATGGCCCGCATCAGGGCGGCGACGCTGGAGGCATTGTGGGCCGCGTCCACGATCGTCCGCGGCAGCGCGCGGATCATCTCCATCCGGCCCTGGATGCGGACCTTGGCCAGCCCGTCGATCGCACCCTGCACGGGAATTTCCCAGCCGGCCTGCCGCAGCGAGTCGATGATGCCCAGCGCGACGCCGCAGTTGTGGGCCTGGTGCTCGCCCAGCAGCGGCACCCGCAGGTGGTCGAAACGCGTCGTGGGCGTGGCCAGGCACACGCGGGTGTGCGGTCCGCTGGCGCGCGAGGACTCGAACCGGTAGCTGAACTCAATGTCCTCGCCGATGAACCGCAGCGGGCAGCCCACGCGCTCCGCCACCTTGCGCAGCACGCGCTTCACGGAAGGCGGCTGGGGCGCGCTGATCACCGGCACGCCGGGCTTGAAGATGCCGGCCTTCTCCTCGGCGATCTTCTCGAGCGTACTGCCGAGCTGCGCGATATGGTCATAGCTGATGCTGACGATGCCGCACACCTCGGGCCGGATGACGTTGGTCGAGTCCAGCCGGCCGCCGAGCCCGGTCTCGATCACCGCGATGTCCACTTTGTGGTGCACGAAGTGCAGGAACGCCGCCGCCGTCATGATCTCAAAGAACGTGGGCTCGTCGCGCCGCAAGCGGTTCACGACCGGGGCGATCTTCGCCATCAGCCGGGTGAGCTCGGCTTCGCTGATCAGCGAACCGTCCACACTGATCCGCTCGCGCAGGTTGACGATGTGCGGCGAGGTGTAAAGCCCGGTGCGGTAGCCCGAGTTCTGGAGCATCGCCGCCACCATGTGGCACGTGGAGCCCTTGCCCTTCGTGCCCGCCACGTGGACGGCGTCGACCTTCTTGTGCGGGTTGCCGAGCCCGGCCAGAATTCTTAACATCCTGGACAGGTTGAAGTTGGTGTGGTTATATCCGACCCGCGCCATCTTCTCGTAGTCGGTGCGGCTGTTCAGGAACTCCAGGGCGGTCCGGTAGTTGCGGATCGCGCGCCCTGATTCCGGGGCGCGAGGTGCAGTTCGCGTGACTCGCGGCGTCCTAATCGACTTGACGGCAGCCGGCCGCTTGGTAGTAGCTGTTCGCGTCATGGGGCCTCAGAATAGCGATTAAGTGCTGTTTCGTCAATAACCTATTGGACCGTCGGCGCTCGGGAATGCAGGAGCGTAAAACGATGTAAGCACTTGCTTTACAAATGGTTACCGACGTCGCGTTGGTGCGTCCGATCGGCGTGATCGTTCCTCTCATTGCGCCCCGGCTATCAAATTGTACGCCGACGAGGCAAAAAAGTTTATGTGACCTGATCAGGCTGCCATGAAAACCGTCCCAGTTCAGCTCGGTCATCGCGCATATCCAATACATATCGGACCTTGTGCCCGCTCGATGTTGCTAGAATGCAACGCCACTGCCGGTCAAGTCGTGGTCATCGCAGACCAGACTGTGGCGAATCTACATTTCGGCAAGCTCGCGGCGTGCTTGCCGCCGGATCCGCTCGTGCTGACGTTTCCTCCCGGCGAGGCGAGCAAGTCGCTCGAGCAGGCTCGTGACTTGTATGATCGACTGGCCAGCGCCCGTGTCGAGCGCGGTGCCATAATCGTGACCTTCGGTGGCGGCGTCGCCGGCGACTTGGGTGGGTTCGTGGCCGCAACCTGGCTGCGAGGCGTTCGGTTCGTCCAAGTGCCGACGACGCTTCTGGCCGCAGTCGACGCGTCCGTCGGCGGTAAGACCGCTGTGAACCTCCCCGCCGGGAAGAATCTGGTGGGTGTGTTCCATCAACCGATGGGGGTGATTGTAGACACTGATTTTCTTGAGACCCTGACTAAGGAGGAATTCGCCTCCGGGCTCGCCGAGAGCGTTAAGCAGGCCACCGTTCGTGACCCGCAGTTCTTTGCCTGGCACGCGGCCCACGCCGCCGGGCTCCGCAACCGGGACGCGTCAACCGTCTCCGAGCTGATTGCCCGCAACTGCGAGATCAAGGCGGAAATCGTTGCCCAGGATGAGCGCGAAGCCGGCCTGCGCGCGATTCTCAATTACGGCCACACGATCGGCCATGCCGTCGAGCACCTGCTCGGATACGAGCTGCGACACGGCGAGTGTGTCGCGCTGGGCATGTTGGTGGAGAATGAGCTCGCGTGCGCCCGCGGCCTGCTGCCGCGGACCGACGCCGACCGCGTCCGGAACTTACTTGAGCAGCTTGGGCTGCCGACGCGGCTACCTCAGGCGTTGGATGCGGGCGAGGTCGCGGCTCTGTGCCGGGTGGACAAGAAAGTCGTCGGCGGCGCGGTCGGCTTCGTTCTGATCCGCGGCATTGGTGAGCCGGTGCGTGTGGCGGACGTCGCCCCGGGCGAAATCGCAGCCGCGCTGAACGTGATCCGCTGACCTGCCTGTGGCCGGGTCGCGGGCGCGTCTATTCAATCGGGGGCGCCATGGGTGTCGGCGCCGGGCGCCCGTTCCGGACCGCCTCGACCGAATACAGCAGCAGGGCCGTCCAAATACAGGCGAAGGTAACGCCGTGTGCCCAGGTGAACGGCTCGCCGAAGGCGAGCACCGCCAGCAGGAAGTGGCCGGTCGGCGAGAGGTATTGGAGGAAACCGAGCGTTGCCAGGCGCAGGCGGCGGGCGGCCTCGGTGAACCACAGCAGGGGGGCGGCGGTGACGACGCCGGCGAGCAGCAAGAGCCCGTCCATCGGCAGTGAATCGCGGAGGAATACCGCGTGGCCGTGCAGCATCTGGTAGCCGAGATAGGCCAGTGCGGGCGGCATCAGCAGCGCGGTCTCGATGGTCAGCCCGACCGGCGCATCGACCCTGGCCGTTTTCCGCAGCAGGCCATAGCACCCGAAGGTCAGCGCCAGGAACAGCGCCAAGCCCGGAAACTGCTTGCCCGCGAAAGTCAGGTAGCCGACGCCGATGGCCGCGAGGACCACCGCGCCAATCTGCCACCGCCGCAGGCGTTCGCGCAGGAAAAGGAACCCGAGCAGCACGTTGACCAGGGGGTTGATGTAGTAGCCGAGGCTGGCCTGCAAGACGTGGTCGTTGGCGACCGCCCAGATGAAGACCAGCCAATTCCCGGCGATGAGCAGCGTCGTGACGCACAACGTCAGCAGCGTGCGCCGGCAGCACAGGGCCGCGCGTGCGGCGGGCCAACTGCCGCGCAGCCACGCCAGCCCCAGTAGCAGCACGAGGGACCAGAGGATGCGATGGCACAGCACTTCCAGCGCCGGCACGTGCTTTACGGCCTTGAAGTAGAGCGGAAGAACGCCCCACAACCCGTAGGCTCCGATACCGTATAGCACGCCGGCACGGGCGGTCGCGAGCGCTGCGGCCGGGTCGCGCTCGCGCCCGGCGCACCGGCCGGTGGCCGCTGTCGGGTCCGTCGGATTCATGGGGTCAGAGCAACTCCGGGCGGGAGGTCGCCTGCGGCTGCTGGGCCGGCGGCAGGCTGTACCAGTCCTTGTCGAGGCGGGTTTTGTGGGCATAGATGCTCGCGGCGACGAGGAGGACCGCTAGCGCCGCCTTCACCACGCGCAGGGCGCGCCCGCCGCCCAAGTCCCGCGTGCCCAAGAGGATGTCTGCGAGCAGGGCCGCCAGCAGGATCAGCAGCAGCGGGTCGGAAACGACGCGGTAGCGCTCCACGAACACCGTGAGGCTCAGGCCGAGGAAGTACGACAGGGCTGGGAGGTTGACCAAAGCGAATTGGCGCCAGCGAAACAGCGACCACACGAGTGCCAGGAGCATCAGCGGCGCCACCGCGCGGCGCAGTCGCAGCTCATACTTCATGTGCCGGTTCTCGATCGATTGCGCATAGTCGATGCGCTCCTTCGGCACCGCCTTGCCGTACGTGGCCGCCTCGTAACGCTGCCGGACGGCGAGATCGTTGTCCGGCGTCGGCCAGGCGAACTTGGCAGCAAACCAATCGGGCTCTTTGCCGAGAAAGCGGATCGCGCGCACACCGCAGAGCGCCAGGTAGCGGCCCGGGTTGTCCCGGATCCAGGTCAACACCGCGTCGCGATAGAAGTGATCCCGGGCCCGTTCGCCGAGTTGGTCCGCCTCGCCGAGACGCGGCGCGCCCGAGGCGCCGTCGCACGTCTCGGGGTTGTTGCCCCACCACAGAGCCAGGCCGCCTTGCGTCGAAAGCGTGAATGGCCCGAGTCCCAGCCGGTAGTTGCGGACCAGCCAGGGCGCGAGCGTCACCAGCGTGCACGCGACGAACAGCAGGGGCGCCCGCAGACCCCACCGGCGTCGTGCGCCGTCGTACAACAGCAGCAGGAGTACGGCCGGCGCCAGAAAGCAGTTGGACGGGCGGACCAGGAGCAGCAGGCCGAAAGCGACGCCTGCACTCACGAGCAGCGCCACGCCGCGCATTCTGCCGGCACGCCCGGCCCAGGCGATGCACAGGAGTGTCAGCAGCGCCAGCGGCGTGGCCAGGTTCTCGGAGACCAGCACGGGCGCGTAGACCACGGCCGTCGGCCAGATCGCCTGGAGAACACCGGCGAGCAAGCTGGCGCGCGGCGAGACTACCTGCGACGCGATGAGCACGACGACTGCAGCGCTGAGGGCCCCGAGGAAAGATTGGACCAGTGCGGCCGCGCGAACGTCCTCGCCCAGCACTGCGTAAACGCCCGCCAGAAAGCCAGGGTAGGCCGGCGTCCGCCACGCGTCCCCCAGGCTGTGGTGCAACCGCCCGGTCTCGAGCAGCGCGCGGGCCAGCTTGTGATAGCCGGCGCAATCGCTGATCGGCGTCACCGTGGCCAGCGTACACCAGGCCAGGCGCACGACAAGCGCCAAGACAAAGACGAACGCAGCGGCCTTGCGGATTCCTGGCGGCATCGCGGAGACACTCACGGCCGGCGGCGCGATCCCAGCGCGGCGGCCAGGCTCTCGGTCCCCCCCTTCGTTTGGGCGTGATACTCGCGCTCTGCCAGATCCAGGTCGGATTCGACCATCATGCGGACCAGCTCCTTAAAACGTACCGTCGGCTGCCACCCTAGCACGCGCTGGGCCTTGCGCGGATCGGCCAACAGCACGTCCACCTCGGTCGGCCGAAAGTAGCGGGGATCGACCTTCACAAAGTCGCGGTAGTCCCGCCCGAAGTACCCAAACGCCTCCGCGCACAGCTCCCGCACGGAGTGCGTCTCGCCCGTGCCGATCACGAAATCGTCGGGCGTGGGGTGGGTCACCATCAGATGCATGGCCTGGACGAAGTCGCCCGCGTAGCCCCAGTCGCGCTGGGCTTCCAGGTTGCCCAGGTAGAGGTCTTTTTGGAGTCCGACCTTGATCCGCGCCGCGGCCCGCGTGACCTTGCGCGTCACGAACGTCTCCCCCCGCCGGGGCGACTCGTGGTTGAACAGAATCCCGTTCACCGCGAAGAGGCCGTATGCCTCGCGGTAGTTCCGCGTGACGTGGTAGGCAAAGAGCTTGGCGGCGGCGTAGGGGCTGCGCGGGTCGAAGGGGGTCTGCTCATTGATGGGGCCGCGGGTGGCGGCGTTGCCGAACATCTCGCTGCTGGAGGCCTGGTAGAAGCGGATGCGGGGATTTACGTCGCGGATGCACTCCAGCAGCCGCAAGGCGCCGAGCCCGCCGACGTCCGCGGTGAATTCCGGCTGATCGAAGCTGACCCGGACGTGGGACTGCGCGCCGAGGTTGTAGATCTCGTCCGGCATGACCTGGGTCACGATCCGGCGCAGGCTCGTGCCATCGCCGAGGTCGCCGAAGTGCAGATGTACGTGCACGTGCGGCTCGTGGAGGTCCTGGTAGAGGTGGTCGATGCGGCCGGTGTTGAACGAGCTGCTTCGCCGAATGACGCCGTGGACCTCGTAGCCCTTGGCGAGCAAGAGCTCGCAGAGGTAAGAGCCGTCCTGGCCCGTAATGCCCGTGATCAACGCGGTCGGCATGTGGTCTCCTCCGGGCTCTCCCGGTGCGCGGGGGCCGCGTCGGTCCGCGATAACACGATCAAGGCGAACATCGCCAAGTAGTCCATCAGCGGTCCCAGCGCGCCTTCCGCCCAGCGCCATAGACCGAACGTCCAGCCCGGCACCAGGCTGCGAACCGACATCCCGCCCGACAGAAGATACCGCATCGGCATCCGGGGTGCCACGGACTGGATCCGCCACTCCGGGAACTCCCGTTCAAACTGGGCGCGGTCGCGCCGGAACACGATCCAGGGCAAGGCGCCGTTCGCGCCCGACAATGGCCCGGACAGCGGGAATTCCCACTGCCGCGCCGCCGTGTCGAACGGTTCATGGTGCAGCCGCGCGTACACGAGCTTCGACCAGGCGGTGATCCACGGCTCGATCATCACGACGGCCCCGCCTGGCCGAACGCAGCGGGCGGCCTCGGCGAAGAACCGCCGTACCTGCGGCAGGTGGTGGAGCACGTCGATCATCACGATGGCTTTCAGGCTGCCGGTGGCAAACTCCAGTCGTTGGGCATCCACCACCCGGTCCACCCCCGGGCACGGGAATACGTCCGAGGTGATCGCTTCGGGGATGTGGTCCTTGAGAAACCCGGCCCCGCTGCCGAGCTCCAGCACGGGGGCATCGCCTGCCGGCACGGCGGCCGCAATCGCCGCGTACCATTCCGCGTAGATCTTCCGCAGAAACGTCTTGCGGCGCAGGATTTCGCGGCGCAGCTCCGTGGTGCGCGGATCATCGAGGTCCAGGCCGCGCGTGAGCGGTTCGGCGAGCCAGGTCTTTAGGTGGGTAGCCAAACGACCCATCGGATGAACCTGTGGATACCTCACGTCGGCCACCCGCCACGGCGGGCAGGCTCGGGGCCGACGCTACGTGTGGCGGCGGCAGGTGAACAGGATCTTCCAGTCGCGTTCGGTTGCGGCCCGTGCGGGGGCGTCCAGCGGATGAACGCCCAGCACGTCCAAGCCCGCGCTCGCCGCGGCGTCCAGGATGACCTTGGCCGGCCACAGGGTCTGCTCCAGATCGTACGTCCCCGCCTCGGTTTTCCCGGTCGCCTTGTCCGTGGCTTCCAGGGTGTAATGCAGTGTGGTGCGCAAGGCCATCGGCTCCGTCCGGCTGGCCACGTCGACGCGGATCGCGTGCGTGCCCGTCTCGACCGTGGAGTGCTTCTCGCGCGGCGGATCGAGCAGGGCGGCGACGCCGTTCCAAGTGTCGAAGAGGAAGGGGGCGCCGGGCTGAATGCGCTGCACGACGGCCGCCAGGAACGACTGGAGCTCCGCGAGCGTGGCGAGGTAGTTGACGACGTTGAAGAGCGCCAGGGCCAGCTCGAAGCCCTCGACCGGCAGGTCCTCGACGCGGCCGTGAAAGTAGCGGATGCGCTCGGCCAGCTCAGCTTCGAGGGCGTCGCGTTTCTGTTGCGCGAGGGCGACCATGCGCGCGTCGATCTCCACGCCGACCACGTAATGGCCCAGCTTGGCGCAGGCCAGCGTGTGGTTGCCCGTGCCGGCGCCGATCTCGAGGAGGCGGGCCCCGCTCTGGCGGACGCCGGCCAGCGTCAGGGCGCGCTGAATCTCGCCCGTGTAGTCCTTGCGGGCGAAGATCGCGTCGTAATAGCGGTAGAACATCGGCTCAGCTCGCGTAGAAATCGCGGATCGCGTCGCACACGTAATGCAGGTCTTCGTCCGGCAGCGACGGAAACGACGGCAGGCAGACCCCGTGGTCGAACGCGTAGATCGCGCCCGGGAAACGCGCATCCTCAAACTGTCCGCGGCGGCCAGGGTCCTCGCGCAGGTAGCCAAACGCCGGCTGACGATGCAGCGGATAGAAGAATGTCCGCGTCTGAATGCCGCGCGTTTCCATGAACTTCATGAGCTCTACGGCCCGCTCGGCGTAGATCGCGATGCGGAAGGGGATATATGTCGAGTCCGGCGTCACGGAGATGAAGCGCACCTGCCGGACCGACTCCAGCCGCTGGTGATAGAGTGCGAGCAACGCCTGCTTCCGAGCCACGATCTCGTCCAGCTTGGAGAGCTGGACCAGGCCGATGGCGGCCTGCAAGTCGGTCATACGGAAGTTGTAGCCGATGGCGGGATGAATGAAGGAGCCCCGGTCCATCCGGCCCTGGTTCCGCAACAGCCGCAGCGCTTCGTAGTAACGCTCATTGTCCGTGACAATCAGCCCGCCCTCGCCGGTCGTGACGGTCTTGTCCGCGAAAAAGGAGAAGCAGCCGACGTCGCCGAAGGTGCCGGCGTGCTGGCCGCGGTAGCGGACGCCGATGGCCTGGGCGGCGTCCTCGATGACCAGCAGCTTGTGCTGCCGGGCGAAGGCGGCCAGCGGCCCAATCTCGCAGGTCATGCCATAAACATGAACCGGCATGATGGCGCGGGTCCGCGGGGTGAGGGCCGCGGCGAAGTGCGGCACGCCCGCCTGCAACGTCTGCGGGTCGATGTCGCAGAACACCGGCGTGGCGCCCGTCATCTCGACGGCCGTGGCGGAGCCCATGAAAGTGAAGTCGGGCACGACCACTTCATCGCCGGGGCCAATCCCGAGCGCCCGCAGGCCCAGATAGATGGCCAGGGTGCCGTTCGGGGCCAGGACGGCGTAGCGCGCCCCGGTCAGGGCCTGCAACTGCTCGAGGAACTTGGCGCTCTTGGGGCCCTCGGTGATCCAGTTCTGCTCGAAACAATCGCGCAGCGCACCATATTCATCGGCCCCGATGAACGGCGCGAACTGAAGGACTTTCCTCGCCACGGCTCAGTCCTCCTTACAGAACCCGCCACGTCCGCCGCGGCGGACGGGCCGAGCCGGCCCCGCCCTGGCGGGCGGGGTTCTGACAGGCGCTCTCAGCCTCGGAACCGCAAGAACGCGTTGAGCGCCATTTTCGCCAGAATGTACCCGTGATACCACACGCGCGTCTTGGTCTTTCCGTAGGGCCGCGGGCGGTAGTGGATGGGCTGCTCGGCGCACAACAGCCCCAGCCGCACCGCCCCGAACAGCAGCTCGAAATCGCCGAACGGGTCGTTAATGCCCCAATCATTCCACCGGCAGAGGACTTTCTGGAAGTCGCTCTTGCGGATCGCCTTGATCCCGCTGAGCACGTCGGTCAGGTGCCCGCCGAACAGCCACGAGAAGAAGTAGGCAAAGCTCCCGTTACCGAGCTGGTTGGCCAGCGGCATGGCCCGCAGCGACAGCGGGTAGACAAAGCGCGAGCCCTCGATAAACTCGGCGTGGCGGCGGCGCAGCGACTCGTAGACGAAGCGCACGTTCTCCGGCGGGGAGGTCATGTCCGACTCGAGCAGGATGATGATGTTGCCGCGGGCTTGCGCGAATCCTTCCCGGATGGCGTCGCCCTGCCCTTTTCCGGGCTGGCCGATGACGCGGATGTTCTTCTCCGGGTACGCCTCGATGACGCGCTCGATCTCCTCACGGGTTCCGTCGCGCGAATGCCCTTCGACGAACAGGATCTCCTGATTCGGCGTCAACTGCGGAAGGGCCCGGACGAGCGGCTCGATGTTGTCGCGCTCGTCGCGACAGGTCAGGCAGATCGTCAGCGATTCATCCTCCGCCTCTCCCGGCGCGCCGGGACCGGCCGGCAGCGGGCGGAACACCTGAAACTGGTTCAGCTTGAGCCAGTCCAGGAAGAACAGGAACTTGCCCAGCCAGTTGAGGGGCACGCCCAGGCCGCCGAGAAAGAACGGGAAAATCTGCCAGCGCGCCACGCCCACGCGCTGAAAGCCCGCCGTGGTCAGCATGTTGTTCAGGTCGCGGATCGAGAGCCAGTTCTGCAACCCGCCGCGGCGTTTCAAGCGCACGGCCTCGGCCAGCCGCAGCCCCAGCTTCCACAGGTAGTTGTACGAATAGACGATGACGCGCGTCTCGGGCCGGCACAGGCGGGGCAGGTCACACAGGAAGGTGCCGATGTCCGGGCAACTCCCCAGCGCGTTCTTCAGAATAATGTAATCGAACTTCCCCTGGATCGGACGCAGGTCAAACCCCCGCTGGGACTCGAATCCGCCGCGGCGGACCGGCAACTCGATCTGCTCGTCCGTGCACAGAAACACGCCGCGCCGCGGCCGCAGCGCCGTCAGGTCCCAATCCCCGTCGTAGCCCACCAGCAGCACGTCCTGCCCGGGCGGGACGACCATCGTGAAAAAACGGCGTACGCAGCGGTGGTAGTACGGATACCGCGACGGCTTCATCAGATGATCCGGTACGGCGTGGTCGGGCGATAGACCCGGAACAGGGCGATCAGCTCGCGGATGCCGTCGTCGAGCGACTTCTGCGGCTGGTAGTCCAGGGCCGTGATCTTCTTGAAGCTGATGAGGAAGTTGCGGACGTCCGGGTCGGTCAGGTCGGAATCGATGATGGCGAAATCGGCGTGCACTTTGATGCGCTCGGCCAGTTGCCGCTTGGACAGATTCATCTGCTCCGTGCCGACGTTGAAGACCTGCCCTTTCATCTGCGCCGCGCGGTCCAGGGCCAGCAGGTATCCGCGGATGGCGTCGTCGATGTGCAGGAAGGTGCGGATGCTGCGCGAGTCGAAGAGCACCAGGGCCCGTTCGTGCACCACGCGCATCACGAAGTCGTTCGGCATCAGGTCCCAGCGCATCCGCGGCGCCACGCCGAAAACCGTGGCGAACCGCAGCGCCACGCAGTTCGCGTGCTCCAGGCAGCGCTTCTCGCCCTCGTATTTCGTGACGGCGTACAGGCTCGCCGGGTGGACCGGGCTCTCCTCCGTGCACCAGTCGTCGGAGCGGCCGTAGATCGAGGTCGTAGAGGCGTAGACCAGCAGTTGTCCTTGGCCCAGGCACGACACGAGCCGGTCGGTGCCGCCGACGTTGATCATCTGGGCCGAATGGGGGTTGGCCTCGCAGGCCGGGTAGCCGCTGATGCCGGCCAGGTGAAAGACGCAGTCGTATGGCGACACGTCGGACTCGGCGATGTTGCGGATGTCCTTGGCGACAAACGAAATCTGCGGATAGTGCTGGAACAGGAAGAGGGCCGGCTCGATGCCGTACATGAAGTTGTCGAAGATCGTGACCTCGTGCCCGCGTTCGAGCAGGGCCTGGGTCAGCTTGAGCCCCTTGTAACCTGCACCGCCAGTGACCAGTATTTTCATGGCTTCGCCCTGTCCTCGGCCGAAAGTCGCGCTCGGCCAACCGCAGGCTGGATTCTACCAAGCTGGATACACGCAACAAGCCGCCCCAGCACAGCGCCCCCCTTGTCCGAGCCGCGAGCGCGCACCACGAAATGTAGCGGCCGGGCTCCGCACCGGCCGAAGGGGGCGACGAGCACGGGTGCGCCGGTCCGGCGCGGCGGACAGGCGGGGTTCTGACAGGCACCCTAATACTGGCACTCGGTGGGGCTTTGTACGATCAGCGCGACGAACGGGTTGATGTCCTCGAACCCGGGCGAGCCGTTGCCGTCGATATCGCCGTTTTGCCACGGGCAGCCCGAGTAAGTCTGCTGCCACACCTGGAAGTTGCTCAGGATCAGGACGAACGGGTTGATGTCGCCGAAATTCACCGTCCCGTCGCAGTTCAGGTCGCCGGTGCACGGTGGGCAGTCGTTGGGCGTGCAGGTGGTACCGTACTCGCCGGGCTGGCCGCCGAGCGCCTGGCATTCTGCGGCGGTCTTCATCTGACACAAGCCGCTGGCGAAACAGCACGCCACGTCGGGCTGCAAGCAGAAGTTCGGCTCGCAGCCCGTGTCGTCGCCTAGATAGTCGCCCTCGGCGTCGGTGCACTGCTCCTCAGTCATCACCCCACAGGTGCCATTGTCGAAGCAGCACGCCCCGAGCGGCTGCGGACACTCGGCGACCATGCAGTCGGGCCACTCGGGGTGCCAGACGCCGGTGCAGCCAGCCTCGCTCGTGACCGTACATGAGCCGTCTGGATGGCAGCAGACGCGCACGCAGGGATTCGGATCGCAGTCCGTGTCGTCGCCTAAATAGGTGCCACTCGCAGCGCAGTCCCCCGGATCGGTCACGGTGCTCATCTCGCAGTGCCCGTCCGCGAAACAGCAGGCCCCCGGTTGTGGACAAGGAATGGGGTCACATTCCGTGTTGTCGCCCAGGTACGTGGCGCCCGCCGTGCTGCAATCCGTCGGGGTCAGGACTTCGCAGTGCCCGTCGGTAAAGCAGCACGCGCCCGTCGGCGCCAAAGTCGTCACCCCCAGGCTGTGCCAGCAGCCCCCCGCGACGGCGACGAAGCCGCTATTGGGCGCCGGGACGTTGCACTGGCCGTAGTTGTTGTATCCCCACGCCACGATCGAGCCGTCGGCCTTCAGGCCAAGGCTGTGCTGGTAGCCCGCCGCGACGCCGACGAAACCGCTGTTGGGCGCCGGGACGTTGCATTGACCGGAGCTGTTCAGTCCCCACGCCACGATCGAGCCGTCGGCCTTCAGGCCCAGGCTGTGGGAGGCGCCCCCGGCGACGGCGACGAAGCCGCTGTTGGGCGCCGGGACGGTGCATTGGCCAGCCCAGTTGGATCCCCACGCCACGATCGAGCCGTCGGCCTTCAGACCCAGGCTGTAGCCGTAGCCCCCGGCGACGGCGACGAAGCCGCTGTTGGGTGCCGGGACGTTGCATTGGCCGTATTCGTTCCATCCCCACGCGACGATCGAGCCGTCGGCCTTCAGGCCCAGGCTGTGGCCGCCATCCGAGCCCCCGCCCGCCGCGAGGGCGACGAAGCCGCTATTGGGCGCCGGGACGTTGCATTGGCCGGAGCCGTTCCATCCCCACGCCACGATCGAGCCGTCGGCCCTCAGGCCCAGGCTGTGGTAGTTGCCCCCCGCGACGGCGACGAAGCCGCTGTTGGGCGCCGGAACAATGCTCTGGCCGTAATGTGGCCAGCCTGACTGCCCGGGACCGCCAGCTCCCCACGCCACGATCGAGCCCGCATCCTGCGCCCACGCCGGCGTTCCGCAGAGCGCGACTCCAACCGCCACCAGCAGCAATGACTCTAATGCCCGATCTGTCGCGATTCTGCCCAATCCTCGAGACATGACTCCACCTTCATTCGCCGTCGGCGTTCGACGTACACGGGACATGGACCCAAGATTGCCCGCAACAGACGATTTGTCGGTGAGCCACGCCCACCGTCTCTCTCCCACTTCAGCGCGAGTTGCCGCAAAAGCATTATCGGGTCTATTGTCCCTTGAAGCGGGTCAGGAGTCAATACCCCATGTGGGCTCCAGCGGGGAAGTCCGGCACCGAGGGCTGACGCTACGGGCCGGTCAAGAGCGCCACGAACGGATTGATGTCCGCGAAGTCGCCGGCCCCGTCACAATTCAGGTCGCCGGGCGGGAACACATCGTGCACGCGCGCCGCCCCGGAATCCGCACCCCCCGGCGTAGTGGCCGCCCGCGCCCCGGTCGGCGCCGTGTCTCCGCAGATCGCGACGGCGCAGCCCAGATAGTCGCCTTCCAACCCATCGGCGGCGAGCCGGATCGCGATCTCATACGGGAAAGGCGGGGGCGGCTCGTCCAGGGCCGGCGTCTCCGCACCAGACAGCAGTCCCAGATGGTGGGGCGGGGTTGGAAGAACGGCTTCTTTATAAGTCGTTTAATTACAATGTGATACAGAAATTCGCATAAATTATTCTAAGTTTACTTGCAAAGGCACGGATTTGGGTTACATTTCATATGGTATCTATTTACTCCTAGATGTCATCGGGCCGAGTTGAGCTTTCACGGCTTTGGAAGTTAGGTTCGGGTTGCCACGGATACCTGAATGTGAAGATTCAGGATCGACCTAGTCGCGATTTGGAGCGTATTTACACCGTGGGCCGACGCGAAGGAGGCCACACGGCGCCCCGGGCAGGCACCGGGCTGGAGTCGCGAAGGGCCGGATAGAAAGGGATGGGTGCGACATGAGGCAGACGATCAATAAGGTTTCCGCCCCGCGGCTGACGACCGTGGTCCGCAAGTTGCGCCCCACGGCGAAGATGCCTCCGGCCAGTACGCAGCGGCAACTGACTCCGCACGAGATCGAGCGCCTCGAAAAGCGACTCGCCGAGCCGGTCGAGTGCATATTCGACCCGAGTTTCCGTCGCGCAACGTGGCCTGCCGTCGGCGAGGTGGTTGAACGGGCTTCGAACCGGCTGGCCGGGCCGATGCCCCCCGACACCCCCGCTGAAGAGCTTCCGAGGCCGGTGGCCGCCACACAGCTCCTCTCGCCGGAAGAGGAACGCGCGCTGTTTCTGCGTTTCAACTACTGCCGGTACTCGGTGGTGCGGCTGCTCGCCCGGTTCCGCGGGCGGCGACTGACGCGTGCCGCGGCCCGCGAGCTGCTGCGTTGGGACGAGATGGCCCAAGAGCTTCGCACCGAGATCGTGCGGGCCAATACTTCCCTGGTGCTGGCGATGGCGCGCCGGTCGAGGAACAGCGGCGTGGAGCTCGGCGAGCTGGTCAGCGAAGGGAATCTGGCCCTGCTGCGCTGCGTGGACAAGTTCGATGCGGCGCGTGGGTTCAAGTTCAGCACTTACGCGTGCCGGGCGATCCTGGCCAGCTTCTCGCGGGCCGGCGCCAAGGCCGCCCGCCACCGGACGCAATTCCCGACCGCGTTCGACCCGGCCATGGAGCGGAGCGACTACCAGGAGACGCAGCGCGCGCGGATCGAGCACGAGTGTGTGGAGGATCTGAAGCGCATCCTCTTTGAGAACTCGGCCGACCTCAGCCAGGTGGAGCGGAAGGTGCTGGCGGCCCGATTTTCGCTGGGTCAATTCGGTGCGAAGGCCGAACCGCGTCGCAAGACGCTCGACCAGGTCGGGGACTTGTTGGGCGTGAGCAAGGAGCGCGTCCGCCAGATTCAGAACCAGGCCATGGTCAAGATCCGCGCGGTGCTGGAAGAGCGTCTGCTGGCCGCGTCGTAGCCGGGCGGCCGGCGCGTCCACTTTCTAACGTGCCGCCTCACAGATGCTGCATCTCATGGGTGCCAGGGCCATGGCATCCGCCACCTCGCGCAAGATTTGCCGCGCTCGGCCGCGGAATCGTCGGGTCAGGTCTGCGAAAGGCCCTCGTAAGGAGATTCTCACGGCCCGGTCCGGCGGGACGCGTGGGGCGTGCGAGAAGCAGTGTTGGGGGGCATGGCGCGGCCTTCGTCACTTTCACTCAACATCGCCGCGTCAGGGGCCGATGGGGAAAAACGGACGCACGAGGCGAATCGGATCCGCCTCAATGCAGGACGGCGTCTCAACCTCAGAGCTGCGCACGGGATGACTCTAGCCTCGATCCGTAAAACCGGATAGGTGCGCGATTGGCGCTACCCGCGGCGCAGGGACGCGGCACGCGGCGTCCGGTGGAACGCCCACGTCGGCCCGGCCGGAAGGCAGTCGGCTGCGGACATGGTCGGGCACGCAGGCGGCCCGCGGAGCGCCGGTGTCTTGCAGGCCAGGGAAATACGGTGGGGCACGCCCACCGTGCCAAGGAGCTGGTCCATGAGCAACACCGTGACCATCAGCCCCCTCACCCGGATCGAAGGACACTTGGCGGTCGAGGTTGAGACCGAGCCGCTTTCGGCCGACGAGTCGTCCGGCTGTCGGGTGAAATCCGCGCACTGCGCGGGCGAAATGTTTCGCGGCTTCGAGCAGATCCTGCGCGGCCGCGATCCGCTGGACGCCCAGCAGATCACGCAGCGGATTTGCGGCGTGTGCCCGATCTCGCATGGGATTGCGTCCGTCCGCGCCCAGGAGATGGCCTACGGCATCAAGCCGAACCGCAACGGCCGCCTGCTCCAGAACTTGATCTTTGTGGCGAACTACCTCCACTCGCACATTCTGCACTTCTACCATTTGGCGGCGCTCGACTTTGTCGACGTCACGGCCATTCTGAAGTACACCGGTGCCGACCGAGCCCTGAAGGCGGTCAAGGCGTGGGTCGAAAGCGCCATGAGCCGGCAGGACGCGTTCCCGGCCGCCCCGTTTCTGCCGCGTTTCGAGGGGGAGTACGTCAAGAGCGACGACCGCAACGTGATGCTGCTGGCGCATTACCTCGAGGGCCTCGAGATGCGCAGGATCTGTGATGAGATGGGCGCCGTGTTCGGCGCGCGCCTGCCGCACAGCACGGCGCTGGTCCCCGGCGGCGTGACGCAGGTCCCGACCGCCGAACGCGTGCTGACCTACGCGGCCCGCCTCAAGAAGATTGCCTCGTTCATCGAGTCCGTGTACCTCCCGGACCTCCTCGAAGTCGCCCAGGAGTTCCCGGATTACTTCGACATCGGACGCGGGTGTGGCAACTTCCTGTGCTACGGCGTGTTTGAGATGGATGAGAGCGGCAAGAAGTTCATCCCGCCCGGCGTCGTGATCGAGGGGAAGTGGGAAGCGCTGGATCCGCGGCAGATCGTCGAGGAAGTCGCGCACTCGCGCTACGCGGCTGGGCCGGCCAGGCATCCCGCGGAGGGCGAGACCAAGCCGGAGCCGCAGCGGACAGGGGCGTATAGCTGGCTCAAGGCGCCGCGCTACAAGGGCTATCCGATGGAGGTCGGGGCCCTGGCCCGCGTGGCGGTCAACTACCTGAATCCCGACGACCACTGGATCAAGCGCGAGGTGGACGCCTTTCTCGGGCCGCTCAACCTCCCGGTCGAGAAGCTGTTCTCCGTGCTCGGACGGCACGTGGTCCGCGGCCTGGAGGCGCAATGGCTGGCCCAACAGGCGTTCAAGTGGCTCGACGAGATCGAGGTCGATGTCCCGGCCACCTGTGAGTTCACGCTGCCCAAAAGCGCCAGCGGCTATGGCCTGACCGAGGCCCCGCGCGGGGCCCTCGGACACTGGCTATCCATCGAGGACTACCAGATCAGCCGCTACCAGTGCGTCGTCCCGACGACCTGGAACTGCTCGCCGCGCGACGAGCGCGGCCGCCCGGGGCCGGTCGAGATCGCGCTCGAGGGCACCACTCTCAAGAATGCGTCGCAACCGATCGAGGTTGGTCGTGTCGTTCGTTCGTTTGACCCGTGCATCGCCTGTGCAGTGCATTGACCCTGTGAGCCGCGGCGTTCACGCCGCGCGGCGTAAACGCCGCGGATCCTCGAGGGCGATATCATGGCCCAGTACTCACGACGGGATTTTCTGCGATTCGGGGCCGTCCTGGCCGCCGGCTTGGGCTTGGGGCGCAGCGCCGCCCCGCTGCTGGCCCAGGGCCTGCAACGCATCTTCGAGCGGCAACGCCGCATCCTCTGGTTACAGGGCCTGTCGTGCAGCGGCTGCTCGGTCTCGTTCCTCAACTCCGACAGCCCGGGGCCGCTCGAGATCGTCACCCAGCTCATCTCGCTGGTCTATCACCCGAACGTCTCGGCGACGCAGGGCGACCAGGCCCTGGAGACCATCGAGAAGCTGACTCGCGAAGGGAGCTATTACCTGGTGTTCGAAGGCGCCGTGCCCCAGGGCATGCCGGCGGCGTGCCAGCTTAAGGGCCGCCCGATGACCGAGTTGCTGCCCAACATCCTGCGGCGGGCCGAGTTTGTGTTCGCGGCCGGCTCCTGCGCGGCGTTCGGCGGGATCCCGGCGGGCGAAGGCAACGTCACCGGCGCCATGGGCCTGAACGACTACATGCGCGCCATCGGGTTGCCGGTGGAAAAACGGCTGATCAATTGTCCGGGTTGCCCGGTACACCCGGATTCGTTGGTCGGCACGCTGGCCTACGTCGCCGGCCGCGGATATCCCCCGGTGCATCCAGAGCTGCTGACGCCGGACATGGCCTACAAGCACTCCGTCCACGACGACTGTCCGCGTTTTCATTACTGGCAGAAGGAGACGTTCGCCGCGCGTTTCGGCGACGAAGGCTGCCTGTTCAAGCTGGGCTGCCTGGGGCCGCTGAGTCACACCGACTGCCCCAAGCGGCAATGGAACGGGGGCGTGAACTGGTGCATTCGCGCGGGGGCGCCGTGCATCGCCTGCACCAGCAGCGAGTTCTCGCGCCGCCGTGCGTTTCCGTTCTACCGCCTGGGCGAGCAGCACCATGCGGTGGCCTATCAGGAACAAGATCGAAAGGGCGATAAGTCATGATTCTTCAGAAGGCCAGCCTGGCGACGCGTGTCTTTGTGCCCATCGTGGGACTGTTTGCCGTGTCCCTCGGGGCGCTGTTCCTCATCCAGTACAATCTGTACGTGCGGGGCTTCGAGCGCACCCTCGGGAGCATCGAGGACGCTTCGCTGGTGGTGAAGCGCGAGGCGGCCAACGGCCTCTTGGAGAGCGTGAAGGTCGCGACCGAGCGCATGCTGCAAACCGGCGAGTACCAGCAGTTCTCCGAATTTGCCAAGCGGCAATGCCAGCAAGCGGAGATTGAGGAGCTGGCGTTCGTCGGCACCGACAGCAAAATCCAGCTCTCCTCACGGCCGGGCGGGGCAGGTCGGTCCGTTGATCCCCAGGTGTGGGAGAAAGCCCAGACGGCCCAGGAGGTCATCGTCCAGGAGAACGAGCGCTCCTATGCCCTGTATTACCCGCTGCGGGTGGACACCGACCTGCGCCGCCTGCGGCCCGAGCTGGAGGAAGGCCGCCTGTACGGCTTGCTACACCTGAATTTCTCGAAGGACAAGATCAACTCCATGCTGGCCGGCGCGCGCAGCCAGTTTCAGGGCGCTATCCACAACTCGCTGACCTGGTCGGCGGCCAGCGGCGGGGCCGCCCTGTTGATCATGGCCATTACCGTCCTGGGGTGGGTCGTGCGGCCGCTGGTGCGCTCGCTGAAGGCCATCATTGGCAATCTCACGCACCGTTCCGATGAGCTGGTCCGCATCGCGCTGCAACTGACCGATTCGAGCCACCAGTTGGCGGGCTCCGCGTCGGAGCAGGCCTCGTTCCTGGAAGAGACCAGCAGTGCGCTCGAAGAGATGGCGTCCACCACACGGGCCAACGCCGAACGCTCCCAGCAGGCGGACGAGTTGGCCGCAGCGGCTCAGAAGTCGGCCACGACCGGCAACGAGACCATGACCCGGCTCAACCAGGCGATGACCGCCATCAACGAGGCATCCGGGCAGATTAGCAAGATCATCAAGGTCATCGAGGAGATCGCGTTCCAGACGAATCTCCTGGCGCTGAATGCCGCGGTCGAGGCGGCCCGCGCCGGCGAGCACGGCAAGGGCTTCGCCGTCGTCGCGGAAGAAGTGCGCAGCCTGGCCCAGCGGGCGGGGCAGGCCGCCGGCCAGACCACGCAGTTGATCGAAGACACCGTGCGGCGCGTCCGCGAGGGCGCCCAGGTCGCCGGCGAGGTCGGCCAGGCGCTCACCGCGATCGTGACCGGGGCCACGCAGGTGTCGGAGCTGGTCAGCGGCATCACGCTGGCCTCCAAGGAACAGGCGCAAGGCGCCGAGCAGGTCAACTCGGCCGTTGGCCAGATGGACCAGGTGACGCAGAAGAATGCCGCCGGGGCCGAGGAATCGGCGTCCGTCGCCGAGGAGCTGAGCGGCCAGGCGCAGTCGGTGAAGGTGACGGTCGGTGAGCTGACGGTTCTGGTCGGCGGCCGAACCCGGCAGCGCGCCGGCGAGGCCCAGGTCGCACCCGCGGCCGATGCGCCGCAGCCGTCGCAGCCGCAGTCGCAGAGTAAGGCCCTGCGACCCCCCAGGTCGCGTACAGCCGCGCCACCGAAGGCTTCGCCGCGCGAGCCGACACCGACCGACATGGGCGATCTCCAGGACTTCTGACGCGGAGCGCGGCCAACGCCGCATCCGCTGCCCATCAGAGCCCGAAGCGCAAGCGAGGGATGTATCCCGCGATCATCCCGCGCTGGCGCTTCGGGCTCGGAGGGGGCCTCTCCCGCCGGCCTATGTCGCGCGGGCCAGGAGCTCGAGCCGCATATGCCCAATGACCCGCTCGTCGACCTGCCGCAGGGCGTGCAGCTCCGCCGGTGGCAGCGGCGGGGCCTTCGCCGGACGCCGAAGGGCAACGAGTCCGTCCGTAGCGAGGCTCGGCGCCAGGCGCTCCAGCAGGTCCAGCACGCGCCGCGGGTCCTGGGCGTCGCGATACGGGGGGTCCACAAAGATGAGGCCGAAGCCGGCGTCGGGCTGCGGCAGCCGCATCGTCCAGGCGTTATCGGCCAGGACGGTGCAGACGCCGTCGAGGTCCAGAGCGCGCAAGTTGTGCCGCAGGCAACGCAGCGCCTGCGGGTCGCGCTCGACGAAGGTGCAGGACTGGGCCCCGCGGGACAGGGCCTCCACGCCGAGGCTGCCGGGGCCGGCGAACAAGTCCAGGACGGCCAAGCCCGGCAATTGCCCCGGCATGGCCAAGCGGTGCCCGAGGATGTTGAACAGCGTTTCCTTGACGCGGTCGGTGATCGGACGTGTGGTGACGCCCGGGGGGGTTTCCAGCGTGCGTCCGCGAAAGATGCCCGCAATGACCCGCATCGCGTGAGATTCTCCAGCACTTGGCGGCGCGCGGCCGGCTTGGCCCGCGGCGCTGTTCCGGCTGATGTAGGCGGCCCGGCCGGCCGATACGCCTTGTGGCATGATACGCGACTTGCGCACGATCCTCGAAGGGTGGAACTTCGAACCGGGTAAGATCTCGGTGCGCAAGATCGTGGGTCGCGACGGGCGCGAGAAGATCCAGACGCGGATTGACCTGGGGGTGTTGCAGATGGAATGCACCGGGCGCCCCGACGGGTTGCGGCCGCACGGCTGCGAGTCGCTGCTCGAATACCAGGAGCAGCGGCTGCGTGGGCACGTGGCGGTGTCGGGAACGGACCAGGACTTCCTGCTCTCGTCCGAGGATTGCCGCGACCTGCGGCACGAGGCGTACCTGTACTATCAGCGCTACCTCTCGTCGTACGTGCTCGAAGAGTTTGCGGGGGTGGAGCGGGACACCGCCCGCAACCTGCGGGTGATCGACCTGTGTGCGCGCTATGGGGTGGCCGAGCGCGATCGGGCCCTGCTGCAGCCGCAGCGGGCCTACGTGATGATGATGCACGTACGGGCGCAGGCCCAGCTCGCCCTGGCGCGGGACCATGCCGAGGAGGCCCTGCAGATCGCGGACCAGGGTGTCGCCGACCTGGAGCGGCAATACGTGGACGACGAGGAGGACGATTCCTGGCTTCGCGAAGCCGACACGCTGCGCGTCTTGCGCCGCGAGATCCTGGAGAAGTTGCCCGAGGACGCCCCCGCCCGGCTCCAGTCCGAGCTGGAACGGGCCCTGGCCACCGAGGACTACGAGCGGGCCGCGGAGCTGCGCGATCGCCTGAGCGGCCGACGCCAGTGCCCCTCGCGCACCTGATCCCTCACGACCGGAGCGCCCCCATCACCATTGACGCCGCCTGCTCACCGGGCTACGGTGCCGGTAGTTGCACCGGCCGGCCGCGGGCCGGCGGATTGGCGGGCAAGAGTGACGACGATGGCACGCAGGTGTTGGGTTTTCGGTGTTGGGCTGGGGGTGGGCTGGCTGCTGGGTGGCTGTGGCGAGTCGCAGGATGTGCCGTCACGACAAGAACGAACCTTGGGTGGGGTCAGCGAAGGGGCCCCCCTGGGACGCGATGTGGCCGATCCCGGCATCCTGGCGGACGCCAGCACCTATCAGCCGGCCAAGGTGGCCGCCAGCCCTGCGGCGACCGCGGGGCCCCGCCGCCCGCCAGGGGCCGCGGCCAAGCGCGGGGAGAGCGCCGGTGACGCCGACACGCAAATCAAGGCCGCGGTGCGCGACCTGGTCAACGCGCTCAAGGATGGCGAGGTCGAGTTGGCGCTGCGCAGCTTCAACCCGGAGCAAGTCCGGCTGCTGCTGGACAGGGTCGACGTGCTTCTGGACACGTACGAGAAGGTCGACCTGCTGCGGCGGCACCTGGAGAAGCAGCTCGCGCCGGACGAGTCCAAGGTGGAGCAGTTGCTGGGGCCGCTACGCGGCGGCGAGAGCGAGTTGAAGTGGGACGTTCTCGATGCGGACCATGTGAGTATCTCGCCCAACCTGGCCCTCCCGCTTTTCGGGCCGAAGGCGACGCCGACGTTGCAGTTGGCCCGGCAGGGCGGCGAGTGGCGCTACCAGCTCGACGCGCCGCTGACCGCCGAGGATGTGAACACGATCGTGGCGTTCCACGAGCAACTCCAGAAATCGCTCGACGCCGCCGTGGAGTGGGTTGCCACCAGCCCTACCGTCGACGAGGACCAGCTCCGGGTGTTGCTCGCCAAGGCCTTGCAGGGCGGGCCCGCTGAGCCGGGAGCCGAACCGGCCGCCGCGGGTCCGAAAGCCAAGCCCGGCGCGGAGAAGGACACGGGAGAAAAGAAGGAAGAGCAGAAACCTGCGCCGCGCGGCAAAGGTGGGCGGCTCAGACCCCCGGGCGGCTGATCGGCGTGGCGCAGGCCCGGGAGCGCGGCGGGACCGCGGAACCCACCGGCGGGCCCAACCGACGCATTGACGGAAGACAAGACTTGTCCCGGCTGGCACCCGACGAGATTGAGCGGTTAACGCGGGCTTTAGGCGCCCACGAGCACCTCCAGCGCATCCTGGGCGAGATCGAGGACCTGCAGCGCATCGTCTTTTACGCCAACGCGCGCGCGGACTGGAGCCTGGCCCGCCGCTCGGCCGAGCAGATTCTGATCGCCGAAATTGTCTATCGCCACAAGGGCGACCCCGAAGGCGTGCGCCGGGCCCTGCGGGTCGCCGAGCACAGCGGCCAGATGTGGGACGCGGCCCTGCGCGAGCTGGCCGGCGCGGTGCACTCCTACTACACCACCCCGTTGGGGATGGTCATGCGGCAGGGCCTGTTCGGCCGCGACACGGTGTTCATCACTCCGGACGCGCACGAGTGGACGGCCCAACAGGAAGGTAGAAAACATTCAACGGACGGCAAGACCCTATGAGCCCAAGCAAGTCTCCAGCGCGGCGGATCGCTGACCTGCGGGCGGGCGAACGCCTTGACGATCAGGTCTTTCGCGTGGCCCAAAAGGAGCTGCGCACCGCCACCAACGGCAGCCTCTTCATTCATGCCGTGCTGGCCGACAGCAGCGGGCAGATGGTGGCCCGCATGTGGCAGGCCTCGCAGGAGATCTACCATTCGATCCCCGAGGGGGGGCTGCTGCATTTCCGCGGCCGGGTGGAGAACTACAAGGGCAATCGCCAGTTCATCGTCGACGGCGTCCGGCAGGTGGAGCCGGGGGCGTTCAATCCGGCCGAGTTCCTGCCGACCACGAAGCACGACGTCGACGCCCTGTGGAACCAGGTGAAGGAGCTGCTGCGCGGCATCCAGCACCGCGAGCTGCTGGCGCTGGTGGGGAAGTTCGTCAATGACGCCGAGTTCGTGGCGGGCTTCAAGCAGGCCCCCGCCGCCGTTCAGATGCATCACGCCTACCTGGGCGGCCTCATCGAGCACACGCGCAACCTGCTGCGGCTGGCGCAGGTGGTTTGTCCGCTGTACCCGCAGGTCAGTAGTGACCTGCTGCTGGCCGGGATCCTCCTGCACGACGCCGGCAAAGTGCGCGAGCTGGCGTACCGGACGAACATCGAATACACGAGCGAAGGCCAGCTTCTCGGGCACATCGTGCAAGGCGTGCTCTGGCTCCACGACAAGTGCCGCGAGCTGGAACGGGAGACCGGCCGCCCGTTTCCGCACGATCTGGAAATGGCGCTCAAGCACCTCATTCTCGCTCATCATGGGAAGTACGAGTTCGGCAGCCCGCGGCTGCCCGCGACCGCCGAGGCCATCCTGCTCCATTACCTCGACAACCTGGACGCCAAGCTGGCCATGGTGTTCGAGGCGCTCGCCGAGGACACCGACGCCGGCAGTGAATGGACCGGCTACGTCCGGGCTCTCGAGTCGCGGGTTTACAAGCCGGACGTGATGGGCACGCGCGGGACAGCGCCCCGCGCGGCGGCGGAGGAATAACGCGCCCCACGGGCCAGCGGCTAACCCGACTTGGCGGTGCACTCCGCGCAACGGCCGCAGAGCACCAGGCCGTGGCTTTCGAGGGTGAACCCCTTGGGCACCAGGGTGTCCAGGAGCGCTACGCTCCCGGGGACTTCATACACCCGCCCGCAGGCCTGGCAATAGAAGTGATGGTGATGGGGCTTTCCCGCCCGCTCATAGCGCGGCGGCTCGCTGGGGAGTTTGACTACGCAGAGCCAGCTCTCGTCGAGCAGCGCCTTGATGGTCCGATAGACCGTCGCGATGCCCAGCCCGGGCTTGTGGCGCTGGGCCGCCTTGAGCACTTCTTCCGTGCTCAGCGGGCGGTCGGCTTCGCTGAACACGTCCCGAATGGCCTTCCGTTGATTCGTGTTTCGCTTGAGCACCCGCGGCTTCTCCGCAGCCAAAGCCCCTGGCTGTTCGGTCCTCATTATGCGGATCGGCCGGGCCTCGTCCAGATGCGTCGTCAGAAGGTCCGCCGCGAGTCCAGCAGAACGCAGATCGGTCCATCGTTGACGGACTCGACGTGCATGTGGGCGGCGAAACGGCCGGTCTGTACGAGCACGCCGTAGCCGCGGACGGCGTCCACGAGCTTCGTGATGAGCGGCTCGGCCAGCTCGCCCGCGGCGGAGGCGTCGAAGGAGGGTCGCCGACCTTTGCGGGCGTCGGCCTGCACGGTGAACGCGCTGACCAGCAGCACGGCCCCACCCACGTCGATCACCGAGCGGTTCATCTTGCCTTCCGCGTCGGGGAAGATACGCAAGTGGGCCACCTTCTCGGCAATGTAGGCGAGGTCGGCGTCGCCGTCATCTGGCGCCGCCGCCGCGTACACGAGTAGTCCCGGGCCGGTTCGGCCGACGACGTCAGCGTCGGCTGTCACGTGGGCCTGACTCACGCGCTGGACTACCGCTCTCACAGAGGTCTCTCCAATCGGGGCCGTACAAAGCAGTCATCAGCTTGTCGGCGCACGTCGCCATCTGTGGGTTCCATTGCAGCCACCGGCGCACCCCCGGCACGCCGCGCGAGTCGCCGCTGACGGCGAGTATTCTCCCGGCGTTCCAGCTCACCCGGGTGTCCGCGTCGCCGAGCAGCGCCAGAAGTTGTTCGCTCGTCGGCACCAGCTCCGCCGCCACGTCCTCGGGGGTTAGCGGCGCGAGGTCCCCGGGAATCGGTTGAAGCGCATCCAGCATCAAGAGTCGCTGCCGAATGCCCGGCTCGGCCGGGGCCCGGCGAAATACCAGCGCGTCGGCGCGTTCCCGCCAGTCCAATCCGCGCTCGCCGGTCCCGGCGATCATCCAGCCCAGGTCGGTCGCCGTCAGCAGGCCGGTGGCCTCTCGCTCGGCGCCCGGCAACTCCGCGATCAACAGCGGATAAGGGTCGAACCGCAGCCTTTTTTCTGGCGGCACGCGTGCCAGCCAGTGCAAGAACGGACCCAGCGCCTCACGGCGCGACATCATCGGCGGATTGCTCGTTGCGCCCAGTACCATCGTGACGCTCAGGCTCAAACCGGCCTGCTGGGCGACAGGATCGCTGTCGCTCAGCAGCGACTCCAAGATGGAAATCTGGCTGTGGGGAGCTTGCCGCGCGGCGAGCTGAAACAACACGTGAGCGCGGTTAGTGTTCGCAGATGACGGCCAGGCGAAGAGCCACCGCAACTCGCTGGAAAGGCCGCCGGAGCCGGGTAGACGGGCAACGCCAATGCTGCCCGCGGCCAGGACCGCCAGGGTTCCTATCCACGACAGAGTACGGCGGGTCGCCAGCGACATCGCCTAATCATAATCGGAAACACACGGCCGACACGGCCGTGGCACCCGGCGCGCCGTAGCGACCGGGCTCCGCCCCGGCCGTCGAAGGCACACCGCCTTCCACGGCCGGCACAGAGGCCGGCCGCTACGCATCACCGGCAGGATGCCGGTGCCACACTTACAGGTGCTCGTGCCGCGAGGTGCTCGCCAGGTGGATCGTCTTCTTGGTCAGATCGTGGAAGGCCTTGACATAGCGCACCGTCCCCGAGCGGGCCCGCATGACGACCGAGTAGGTTTCCGCAATTCGGCCGTTGATCTTCACGCCGCGCAGCATCGTGTTGTCCGTGATCCCGGTCGCGACGAACACGATGTCCTCGCCGACCGCCAAATCGGAGGTGGTGTATATGCGCTTCATCATGTCGCCATGCCCGGCGGCCTCGAGCAGCTTCCGCTCGTCGTCGTCGCGCGGCCACATGTGGGCGAGAATCTCGCCGCCCAGGCAGCGGATGGCGGCCGCGGCGAGGACCGCCTCCGGCGATCCGCCGACCCCCATGTAGATGTCCACGTTGCTTTCCGGCATGCTGGGGGCGATCGCCGCCGCTACGTCGCCGTCGCCGATAAGCCGGATCGCGGCCCCCGTCCGGCGGACGTCGTGGACGAGCTTCTCGTGCCGCGGGCGGTCCAGTAGGCAGACGACCAGGTCGCGGACGCGTTTGCCGACCTTGAGGGCGACGATCTCGAGGTTCTGCTCCACGGTGGCGCCGAGCCGGATCATCCCGGTCCCTTCCTTGACCTTGGGGCCGACGGCGATCTTTTCCACGTAGTAGCTCGGGATCGCCGCGAGGGTGCGCTCGTCGTGATTGGCCGACTTGGCGGCGGCGATGACGGTCAGCGCGCCGGCCAGCCCCTTCGAGGTGAGCGTCGTGCCGTCAATCGGGTCGACCGCGATGTTGACGACCGGTGACCCGTCGCGCCACGTGCCCAACTTCTCGCCGACGAAGATGCCCGGCGCCTGGTCCTTAATGCCTTCGCCGATCGTGCAGGTGCCGCACATATCGGTGATGTTGAGCATGCCGCGCAGGGCATCGGTGGCGGCGGCGTCGGCGGCCTCCTTGTCGCCCTTGCCGATCCAGTGGAAGACGTTGAGGGCGGCGGCTTCGCACGCCCGCAACAGGTCCATCCCAATCAGTTCCTCGTCCTGCATCTCGAGCGCGTCCGCCGGGCTGTTCGCAACTTCTAACGTCGACATGTCCGTACCCCAGTACTTCCCCGACTCCTGGTACCTGCAACGAAAACCAATCCTCAAGATACCGCACAGGGCCCGCGGATTCCACTCGGCCGCGCGGGGGCGCGGGCCGCTACAACGCGCCCGAAGGGATTCGAACCCCTAACCCTCGGTTCCGAAGACCGATGCTCTGTCCAGTTGAGCTACGGGCGCCTGGCCGTCGGGCCGTGGACCCTCCAGCGGCGTGCACACTATACCCGTGCTGGCAAGCAGTTACAATCTGGCCCGCGCGCGTGTGAGGGAGCAAGGAGGCCACGGCCGTGTCTGGCCCGCGGCTGGGATGGGCCAACGGCGGGAGACGCCCATGCCCGGCCGTCCGGGGGCGCCTGCTGGTCGCATGCCGGCAGCTTGAGGCCCAGGCCGTGCTGCTGCGACATGCAGCAGAACACTCCCCGCGGCTCTGCAATCTCGGTCATCCCACACAACCCGGCCGGCCCCGGCCGCGTCCCGGGGCCCGCTCGGTCCTAGCGCACCTGAAGCATCAAATCCACGAACGGGTTAATGTCTGCGAAGTCGACGGCCCCGTCCTGGTTGACGTCCGCGTTCATGACCCCACAGCCCGGCATATCGGCCGGCACGGTCAGGACGCCGATGAAGGGGTTGATGTCGCCGAAGTCCACGGTGCCGTCGCAGTTGGCGTCACCAGCGAGCACACTGACTACGCCGTAGCGCACGTAATCGAATCGCGAAAGGGCGGCGCTGCCGCTGTTGCTGTCCCCGAATTGCACGCCTGAGTCCCAGGCCGGCCAGGTTAGAACGTCCCCGCCGTAGACGACTACACCATCGACGGCCAGCGCATAAAAGTCCATGTCAGTCGTGGCCAGGCGGAAGCTGTGGAACAGGCCGGGCTGGAAGTAGGCGATGTACTTATGCTCGTACAGGCTGTAGATCCGGTCCGACTTGAAGCCCAGCAGCACTTCGCCGTAGCCCTGGAAAGTCACAAAGAACGTAGGGTCCCACGCGCCTGTCATCGAATCGACCTTCAGGCGCCACTCATACACGAACGCGTGCGTTGCATCGTCGGGATCCGGCAGCGACTCCATGCCCTTGCTGTAGCACTCGATAATGGCAGGGTCCGCCGAGGCGTCGAGGACGAAGGCCCCGTCCTCGAGCCAGCGCTGCGCCCCGCCGGCGTCGGTGTTTCTTTGCCAGCCCTGCTGTTCCGGGAAAGTCCCCTCCGAGGCCTCGTACGTGTACCACCAGTCGGCCCGCGCCGCGGGCGCTGCGATCGCCAGAACGGTCAAGATCAACCACGTCCCACGCATAGCTCTCTCCTTCCCGCAGTGCTAACGCACCTGAAGCATCAAATCCACGAACGGGTTAATGTCTGCGAAGTCGACGGCCCCGTCCTGGTTGACGTCCGCGTTCATGACCCCGCAGCCCGGCATACCGCCCGGATCGGTCAAAACGGCGACGAAGGGGTTGATATCGAGAAAGTCCACGGTGCCGTCGCAGTTGGCGTCACCAGCGAGCACACTGACTACGCCGTAACGCACGTAATCGAATCGCGAAAGGCCGGCGTCCGCCGGTCCGGCGTCCCCGAATTGCACGACCGAGTAGTTCCCCCATGGGCTCACGTCTCCAGCGTATACGGGCATCCCATCGACGGCCAAGGTGTAAGTGTCCATGTTGCTTGTGACGAGGCGGTAAGTGTGGAAGACGTCGGGCTCAAAGTAGGCGATGTACTTGCCCTCGTACAGGCTGTAGATTCGATCCATTTTGAAGCCAAGCACGACATCCCCATGGCCCTTGAAGGTCACAAAGAACGTGGGGTCCCACCAGCCTGTCATGGAGCTAACCTCCAACCGCCAATCGCAGACGAACGCCTGCGTCGGGTCGTTGGGGTCCGGCAGCGACCCCATGCCCCTGCTGTAGCACTCGATAATGCCCGGGTCCGCCGAGGCGTCGAGGACGAAGGCCCCGTCTTCGAACCAGCGCTGCGCCCCGCCGCCGTCCGTGTTCCTCTGCCAGCCCTGCTGTTCCGGGAAAGTCCCCTCCGAGGCCTCGTACGTGTACCACCAGTCGGCCCGGGCCGCGGGGCCTGAGATCGCCAGAACGGTCAAGATCAACCACGTCCCACGCATAGCTCTCTCCTTCCCGCGGTACTAGCGCACCTGAAGCATCAAATCCACGAACGGGTTAATATCCGCAAAGTCAACGGCCCCGTCCTGGTTAACGTCCGCGTTCATGATCCCACAGCCCGGCATATCGGCCGGCACGGTCAGGACGCCGATGAAGGGGTTGATGTCGCCGAAATCCAGGGTGCCGTCGCAGTTGACGTCACCAGCGAGCGCACCGACCACGCCATAACGCACGTAATCCCAGCGCGAAAGGCCCGCGCTGCCCGTGTTGCTGTCTCCGAACTGCACGACTGAAGCGGGCGCCCAAGGGCTGACTTGCCCCGTATAGGAGACAGCGCCATCGATCGCGAGCGTGTACGTGTCCAAATCCTTTGTAACAAGGCGGTACCTGTGAAACACGGCGGGCTCGAAGTAAGCGATGTACTTGCCCTCATGCAGGCTGTAGATTCGGTCCGTCTGGAAGCCGAGCATGACGTCGCCATAGCCCTTGAACGTGACAAAGAACGTGGGGTCCCACCAGCCTGTCGTGGAGGCAACCTCCATCCGCCAATCGCAGACGAACGCGTGCGTCGCATCGTCGGGGTCCGGCAGCGACTCCATGCCCCTGCTGTAACTCTCGATAATGGCAGGGTCCGCCGAGGCGTCGAGGACGAAGGCCCCGTCTTCGAACCAGCGCTGCGCCCCGCCGCCGTCGGTGTTCCTCTGCCACCCCTGTTGTTCCGGGAAGGTCCCCTCCGAGGCCTCGTACGTGTACCACCAGTCGGCCGACGCGCGCGGGAGGCCAATCGCGAGAGTCGCCAGCAGGACGAATCGCATGCGCAGCATCCGCTTCTCCTTCTCGTGCGAAAGTCGGCCGCGACTGGCGCATCCGAGGGCAGTTACGCGCACTTTGTCCCTTTCGTTGACCCCGGCAACCCCAGCACCTTAACAACCTCGCCCGCCAGGGGCAAGGATCAAGCGCCGAACCACTGTATCGTATAACATAACACGGTTGCGTTGGCAGGTCAAGAGAAGTTTGTTGCTGCGCCAAGTATTTACCGGACCAACGGCGGGAGACGCCCATACCCGGCCGTCCGGGGGCGCCTGCTGGTCGCATGCCGGCAGCTTGAGGCCCAGGCCGTGCTGCTGCAACACACAGCAGAACGCTCCCCGTGGCTCTGCAATCTCGGTCATCCCACACAACCCGGCCGGCCCCGGCCGCGCCGACGGGATAGTCGTCGCGGCCCTTGCCACGCCAGGCGTGCAGGGCGGCCGGCAGCTTGGCATCGGGTACGGCCTCCAGCAAGGCGCGAATCGTCTGCAGGCTGGGGCTGTCTTCGAGGGCTTCCCAGCCGAACAGCGGCTGTTGCGTAGTCAGGCGCATCCGTGCTCCTCCATCCTAAACCGCGGGCCACGCTCTTTACATCGCAACACATCCCCGCGGTCCAGGGGTCTTCGGCATAATTGGTCGAAAAATCCAGCAAAAAGCTTTCACTCCCCGCTCCGCGCGGCGCCACCGCGGTTCACCGCGGGTACCCGCCCTGCCTCCACCTTGTATCTCTCCCGTCTCTCCGACCTTAGAACAACGCAACCGTCTCCCGGTCGCCTGGCAGCCCTTGCCGCCCGGTGGTGCCCGCCATAAACTGGCACCTCTGGGCGGTTGCCGCGGTCCCCCGGGGCCGCCGCTGGGACGCGGCGGCATTGATTCTTGCGCACAGGAGAAGCGTCTATGGCGACCATGAAGGCCGTGGTCAAGACCAAACCCGAACTCGGGGCCGAGCTCTTGGACAAGCCGATCCCCAAGCCGAAGTCGGACTGGGTCGTCGTCAAGGTCCGTGCGACCAGCATCTGTGGGACCGACGTCCACATCTATAAATGGGACAACTGGGCCAACGGACGCATCGGCGCCAAGGCCTTGCCGCAGATCCTCGGCCACGAGGTGGCCGGCGAGGTCGTCGAGGTCGGCGAGCACTGCACGCGGATCAAGGTCGGGGATTACATCTCCGCCGAGACGCACATTTTCGATCCGGGCGACCTGACCAGCATGCTCGGCCAGGCCCACGTCGGCCTGCACATGAAGATCCTCGGCGTGGACTTCGACGGCTGCTTCGCCGAGTACTTCGCCCTGCCCGAGTCGATCTGCTGGCCGAACGACAAGTCGATCCCGCCGGAGATCGCCACCATCCAGGAGCCGCTGGGCAACGCGACCTACGCCGTGCTGGGCGAGGACGCCGACGTGGCCGGCAAGACCATGCTCATCACCGGCGACGGGCCGATCAGCCTGTTCGCGATCGGCGTGGCCCGGGCGACCGGGGTGGCGAAGATCATCCACTTCGGCAAGTACGACCGGAACATGGAGATCGGCAAGAAGATGGGCGCCGATTTCCAGATGTACACGAACAAGACCACCGGCAAGCAGCGGCTCGAGGCGGTGCTCGAGCACACCGGCGGCAACGGCGTGGACATCGCGCTGGAGATGGTCGGCTCGCAGGATTCGGTCGATGACTGCTTTGCCTCCGTGCGCAAGGCCGGCCGCGTGTCCGCATTCGGCATCGCCCCCGAGAATACGGTGCCGATCCAGTACAACAACGGCATCGTGTTCAAGGGTTGCCAGATTCACGGCATCAACGGCCGCAAGATTTTCGACACGTGGTACCGCAACCGGAACCTGCTGGCCAACGGGCGGCTTGATCCGACGCCGGTGATTACGGACATTCTCCCGCTGAGCGAGTTTGCCAGTGGCTTTGCGAAGATGCTGGAGCGGCCGCGGACCAGTGCGAAGATCGTGCTGTTCCCGGAGCGCAAGGAATACGAGGCGGCGCTGAAGCGCCGCAAGTAGGGCAAAGCTCTGCTTTGCCAAGGCGATGTAGCGGCCGGGCTCTGTGCCGGCCGACGTGATCGGGGGTGCCACGGCCGTGTCGGCCGTGGGGCGATGCGCTTTCTCACGGCCGATCCCGGCGCGCCGGGACCGTGGCACCCGTGACCGGTTGAAAACCGGTCCCACAGGGGTAGCGGCCGGCGGCTCGCCGGCCGTGGTGAGTGGATGATGTCGCGTAGCCGACGGCCTGCGAGGCGCAGGCCGCTACATTTAAACATTCGGAGCATGACATGTTCGGCAAAATGAAAGAGGCTTTGCAGAAAGAACTGTCCGGGATTCGCGATCAAGGCTTGTTCAAGGAAGAGCGTTACATCCTGACGCCGCAGGCGGCGGACGTCCGCGTGGAGTATCCGCCCGGCGCCAAGCCCAAGGACGTGGTCAACTTCTGCGCGAACAACTACCTCGGGCTGTCGTCGCACCCGAAGGTCATCGCGGCCGCCCGCGACGCGCTGGAGACCCACGGCTACGGCATGAGCAGCGTCCGCTTCATCTGCGGCACCCAGGACATCCACAAGACTCTGGAGAAGAAGCTGTCCGACTTCTTCCACACCGAGGATACGATCCTCTATTCGTCCTGTTTCGACGCCAACGGCGGCGTGTTCGAGCCGCTCTTCGGCAAGGACGACGCGATCATCACCGACGCCCTCAACCACGCCTCGATCATCGACGGCATCCGCCTGTGCAAGGCGACACGCTACATCTACAAGAACAACGACATGGCGGACCTGGAGGCCAAGCTTCAGGAGACGCGGGGCGCCCGCTACCGCGTCATCGCTACTGACGGCGCGTTCTCCATGGACGGCAGCATCGCCCAGCTCGACAAGGTCGTCGCCCTGGCCGAGAAGTACGACGCGCTGATCATGGTCGATGACGCCCACTGTACGGGCGTGATCGGCAAGACTGGCCGCGGGTCGACCGAGTATTGCGGCGTGATGGGCAAGGTGGACATCGTCACCGGCACGCTGGGCAAGGCGATGGGCGGGGCGTCGGGCGGTTTCACGACCGGCCGCAAAGAGATCATCGAGCTGCTCCGGCAGCGCAGCCGGCCGTACCTGTTCAGCAACACGGTCTCGTCGATCGTGGTGAAGGCGTCGATCGCGGTGGTGGACATGCTGACCGCGACGACGGAGCTGCGCGACAAGGTCGAGGCGAACACCAAGCGTTTCCGCAAGGGCATGACCGACGCCGGCTTCGACATCAAGCCCGGCGATCACCCGATCGTCCCGATCATGCTGTACAACGCGAAGCTGAGCCAGGACATTGCCCGCGACATGTACGCCGAAGGCATTTTCGTGATCGGCTTCTTCCACCCGGTGGTCGGCAAGGGCCTGGCCCGCATCCGCTGCCAGATGTCCGCGGGGCACGAGTTCAAGCACATCGACAAGGCGATCGCGGCGTTCACGACGGTCGGCAAGAAGTACGACATCCTGGGCAAGACCAAGGAGCAGATCATCGCCAAGTACGGCGCGTAGCGCCGGCCCCCTGTAGCCGACGGCGTAGCGTCAAGCCCGAGCCTGCCCGCCGTGGCGGGTGCCTGACGAAGGTAGCGGCCGACCCTCCCGGCGCGCCGGGATCGGCCGGCGAATGCAGCGTGGGCCCACGGTGGTGTGGGCGTCTCGCCCGCCCGCAGTAGTGCAAAGCTCCAGCTTTGCACCGGGCGAACGTAGCGGCCAACGACTCGTCGGCCGAGGTAGTGTCGCCCCCGGGCTGTTGTGGGCGTCTCGCCCGTGTATGAGGTGCAGCATGGCTGTGCAGACCCTCGAGATCGGCAAGCGCGAATTCGTGCTCCTCCCCAAGCGTGACTTCGAGCGCATGGCCGCCCAGGCCCGCCGGCAGAACGAGCAGGATCGCCAGGACGCCGGCGACGTGGCCGAAGGCCGCCGACGCAGGTAGGAGCCCACGCGAGGTCTGCCGCGGCCTGTAGGGCGACAGACCGATGAAATCGGTAAGCTGTCCCCGGACTTCGGTAAGCTGTCCCCGGACTTAGAATATGAAGACGATCGCGGAGATTGATAGTAGCGCATACCTGTTGGCAAAGTGCTATCTCCAAGCCTGAAGATCAGCGGTGTCACGGAAGCGCTTGTCGAGAAGTATCTCAATCCCGCATCCCTCAGTCCCCGACCAACCACAAAACAGGGGCTTTACCAACGCCTCCTTGAATCCGCTCAGAATGCGCACATGAAGGCCGGGGTCATTGGCCGGGCGATCGGAGGCGCCGCTTCCGCCACCGCGCGCACATCGTGCCCGGCCTCACGCAGCGCCCGCACCACCGCAAAATCGCAGCTCTCATCCGCCAGCAGCCACATCGGTTAGGACCCGGTCCGCCGGCGGCGAGGTTCTGCAATCACTTCTTCGTGCGCGAGCGTGTCCGCGGCGTACGACAGCGCGGCCTGGATGTCCGCCCGCTTCAGGCGGGGGTAAGCGTCGAGCAGGTCCGCCTCACTCGCCCCTTCGCCGAGCTTGCGCAGGGTGAGCTCCACGGGGATGCGCGTGCCGCGGATCACCGGCTTGCCGAGCATCACCTTCGGATTGACCTCGATTCGATTTGTACGCGGCATGGTCTTACGCCTCCGCTCAGTACACGGCCGAACGACAGCCAATACCATATCGTACGGTCAGCCCGTAGGGCTCATTGCTTTGCGGGCGCCGGTCGGCGTGGCGCCGGAGCGCCTTCGAGCAACCCCTGCGTGCTCAAATCCTCGTCGATGCTTGGCCAGTGGATCCCGAAGCCGCCGCCACATACTTCCCAGTGTTGCCGCTGCTCGGGCGTGGCGTCGAGCAGGCGCGGGTACCACGCCAAGGGGACGGTAATCGTCCGCCCGTCGGCGAGATCGACGCTCAGCGTGTCGTCGTCGAAACGCACGCCCGCGACGCGCTCGCCGGGCTTAGGCGCCGAAGTTGTCATTCCAGACCTCCAGGAACTCGTGCGCGTGCTCGTTCACGAGCCGTTGAACATCACGCAGCTCCTTCGCGCGAAAGCCGATGTCGTACGCCAGCGTCACCGGCGTCAGCCAGAACTTTGCCGTCCGGTCATCGCGGTCCACGTGAACGTGCGCCGGCTCGCCCCGGTCATGGCTATAGAAGTATATGCGATACGGGCCAATTCGGGCCAGGGTCGGCATCGGGGCTTCTCATCGTAATTCGGCCTTGCCGCGCGGCACGTGGCCGCGGGCGATGAGCGAGATCGGTTTATGTGAGGTTTATTGTCTCCCGGTGGCGGGCCGTGTCAACCGCCTCGCGACGTCCGGGCACATCGTGCCCGGCCGCGCGCAGCGCCCGCACTACCGCGAAGTCGCTGCTCACATCCGCCAGGAACCAACGGCGGTCGCTGCCGGCGGCTGCGCGGTCACGCCCTGCTTCCCTTGCCACGAAAGTCTTCTCTGACAATCATGTGTCGGTATGGTCGAAGACCAAGGAGCGGGCATTGGCACGTGACGGACGAACCCTCGCCGAGGCTCCGCCGGGGGCGCAGTCGCCGTGGGTCCAGTTGCGCTCCGCCATGCTGCACCCGTTCGTGTACCGCAAGATGGTGCGGGCCGCGGATCCGGCCGCGCGGCCGGGCGACGTGGTCAACCTGTATGACAAGAACGGCCAGTTCTTTGGGCGGGGGCTGTACAACCCCCGCTCGCAGATCGTGGTCCGCGTGCTCACCCACGACGACGTCCCGGTCAACGATGCCTTTTGGCGATCACGGCTGGAGCAGGCTGTGGCGCTGCGGCGGCAGCTACGGCTGGACGAGGTGACCGACGCGTACCGGCTGGTCCATTCCGAAGGCGACGGCCTCAGCGGCCTGATCATCGAGCGCTACGCGGATTGCGTGGTCTTCGAGCTGTTCTCGCTGGGGATGTTCCAGCGCTGCGCGGAACTGGGCCAGATTTTCGCTGACATTCTCGGGCCGCCGCGCTGCCTGGATCGGCCGGACCAGGCGAGCCGGACGTGGCGGACGTTTGTGCGGGCCGACCCGCGCATCGAACGGCTCGAAGGCTTCCAGGTCCCAGCCGGGCCGACGCCGGCCGAAACCTCCACGCGCATGACGATCCGCGAGCACGGCATCCGTTTTCGCGTCGACGTGAAAGCCGGGCACAAGACCGGCTTTTTCTGCGACCAGCGCGAGAACCGGCGGCGGTTGGCGCACCTCTGCCGCGACGCGACCGTGCTCGACCTGTTCTGCTACACCGGCGGGTTCTCGCTGGCCGCCATGAAGCTGGGCGGGGCCCGCGCCGCGACGGGCGTGGATCTGGACGAGGCGGCGGTGGCGGTCGCCCGCGAGAACGCCAACCTGAACCAGGTCCGGGTGGACTTTGTCTACGCCGACGCGTTCACCTATCTGCGGCAGATGATCGCCAACGGACGGCAGTTGGACGTGGTCGTGCTCGATCCGCCGAAGCTGGCGACCTATCGGGAGGAGTATGACGAGGCCCTGCGGAAGTACTTCGATATGAACCACCTGGCGGTGCAGGTCGTGCAGCCGGGGGGCCTTCTGCTCACCTGCAGTTGCAGCGGCCTGGTTTCGCTGACCGCGTTCACCGAGACCGTGCACCGCGCCGCGCAACGCGCCAGCCGGACGCTGCAACTGTTCGACCAGACCGGCGCGGGGCCGGATCACCCGGTCAGGTTGGATTGTCCGGAATCGGCGTACCTGAAGGCGCTCTGGTTCCGTGTCCTGTAATGTCCGGTGCCTCGTCGGCGGGCTCGCCCGCGTGTACTTCGTCAAGGGCGACCTCAACAAGGCGATGGAGCTGGAGGCGAAAGCCGTCGAGCAGGCGAAGGGACCGGCGAAGGACGAGTTCCAGGAGACGCTCGACGAGTACAAAGAGCTGAAAGCCAAGAAAGAGTAGACTGTTTCCAGCGGAACCCGCCACGCTAGACCGGATTCAGTTTCCCTGTAGCGGCCGGTCCGCCGCGGCGGACTGTCCCGGCCATAGAATTCTCCGGGCGCCCACGGCCGAGACGGAGCTCGGCCGCTACACCCAAACTGAAACGGCTCTAGTGGCGGGCCAGAGTATCGGCGCCGCTATGTAAAGCGTGTCAGTAACTTTTCAGGCCCGCGCAGGGTCGCACTGGGCATGCACCAAGAAAAGGTTCCTGACACCTTTTCCGATCGGCCTACTTCGTCGCGAGGAAGGCCTTGAGGTCAGCCACCTCCTGGTCCGTGAGAACGATGCCGTTCATCGCCGCGCTCACCGTCCCCAGGTCGTTGACGATGCGGTTCGCCGTCCCGGCCAGGGACGCGGCGTTGTGGCAGCCTGCGCAGAGCTGAGTGAACTCCGCCTGCCCGGCCGTCGCATCACCGGTCACTGCGGCCGGTTGGGTGGGGCAGCCGCCCAGATTCAGCCCGGCGACTACGGCGAGCAGCGACAGCGGGACAATCCACTTTCTGATTGACATCGCAGAATCTCCTTCGCGTTTGGCCCGAAACGGCGGCGGACATGGTGCGCACGTTTCAGGCCGACTCCAACGGATCCAGTTTTGCCCGTGCGGTCAGTGGTTCCCGCGCGGCCCGAGATCAAACACCGGCCGGCTTCGCCAATCCGCAGCGTCCGCGCCGATGCAGGCCAGAGATTGTGGTATTCTAGCAGTGGCTGTCAACTGAGATTCGTTACCCCCACCCTTCGTGACCGGCCGGGCACCAAGCCGGTGCGCTCCATCGCAGCGACGCCCCACAAAGCCCGGCGGCAAGCCCGCGTGCACTCCACTGTCCGCCGGAAAGCACCAAGAGACACGCTCGATGCTCAGGGCTGAAGGTCGAATCCGCACGACCTCAAACCGGTCCCGGCGGCGCAGCAATGGCTGAGTTCTGTATCGAAAGGTGTGGTGGAGAATCGGGCGGGCGAAACCCGACGGGCGACCTTGCCGGCATCGGGGAAGGCGAATCGGAGTGAAAGGATTTGAACCTGTCCGCCGCGGCGGATCGCCGCGGCGACCGCTCTAAGCCAGGATCCGGCGCAGTTCGTCGCGGCCCCGGCCTGCCTCCAGTTGTTGCTCGCGTCGCACGGTCTGCCGGCGCTCGCACGACCCAGGAGGAGGAACGCAGAAGCGCGGCTGCTGCTGGCTCATTGGGGGTCTCCGTGTCCAGACTGGTACGGGAAAAACACCGCGTAGACCTGAGTCTGCCTAGCGACCCTGGCGATCACGCCCCGCGCTTGTCAAGACCGTTGATGAGCCCGCTGATCATCTTCGCGATGACTTCGAGGCGCTCCTTGAGTGCGAGTGCTGCCGGGTCTTGCACCAGCCTGCGCCGTCGGGCAAGCTCCAACAGCGGGACACACTCCTGTGCGGAACCCCGCGCGATCGTGAAGAAGTTACGCCGGTCGGGCTTGGTGAAACGGCCGTTTCCCTCGGCGAGATTCGTCGCGATCGAAAGCGCCGCACGATTCAACTGGTCAACGAGGAAGCCGTACCCGCGGGGAAAGCCCTCGGTCATGGCGGCCATTTCGTCGGTCAGATCCACCGCTTTCTGGTAGACCTCCAGTCTCTCGAACATGAAGGCCATCGTGCGCCCCGAGTTGAGCAGGAGAGCAGGGGAACAGGAGACCGCAGGCGAGCATGCCTCCGAGCAGTCCTGTCGCGACCCGAGCTAACGACTCGCGCTCAACTGCTCACCTGATCCACTGCTCGCCTGCTCTATTGCGGCCAGCGGCCGCAATCGGAGTGAAAGGATTTGAACCTTCGACCTCTTGGTCCCGAACCAAGCGCTCTAAGCCAGACTGAGCTACACTCCGCCGCGCAGCCGTGCTTTCGCACGAGACAACTATCTTACCACGGTCGGCTGAGTACGCAAGCCTTTGCAGCAGAGTTGGCGGGCGGGGGACGGGCGTGGTCCGCTGACCGCTACCGATCAAAACCGTATCCGAAAATGAACGGCCCCAGGGCTTCCTTATCGGGCGGCGTGGTCCATGTGCGGCCTTCGCCGGCGCTGGTCCGGCCCGGCTGACCCTCCTGCCGGCCGAGGTACCTGTCCGTGCCGCCGAGGTCGAAGAACAGGCCGTACGCCGCAAAGAGCCCGCGATACCCGCGTTCCGGGTTGACCCAGCCGAGGCAACTCTCGGACGGCGTGTGATACTCGTCGTCGCCGGCCTTGTCGATGAAGAGGCCGATACCCGCCGCGTTCGACGCCCCCAGTCCCAGTGTCGAACCCAGGTACACGTCGTTGCCGGCGTCGTCGATCAGCACGCCGACGCTCAGGTCGTGCCCCGCGCCCTGCGACATGTTCTGGTTCGCGGTGTAGTGGTCATTGCCGCCGCGGTCGAAGAGCATCCCGGCCGCGAAGTGCGCCGCGGCCCCTTGCACGTACCAGTGCCCGGTGTAGCGGTCGTCGCCGGCCTGGTCGATGAGCATGCCCAGACCGTACCAATACCCCGCGCCTTGGCCAAACAGGCCGCAGGTGTACTCATCGTCGCCCGCCGCATCGAGCAGTATGGCGACGCCGCCGGCGACGCTGACGCCGTCGGTGTAGTCGGCCCGCCAGCCGGTCCCGCAGCCCTGCGACATCGCGTCGTTGTGCTGCGGGTTCTGGGCCGACGGATAGCGGATGTCCGTGTCGTTCGCGAGGTAGCGATCGTTGCCGGCCAGATCGATCAGCACGGCGGCGGCGTTGGGGCCGGCAAAGGCCTGCGAGCCGCGATACGACTCGTACCGGTCATTGCCGCCACGGTCGAGCAGCAGGCCATATCCGGCGGTCGCGGTGCCCTGCGATTCATCCAGCGCGGTGTACACGTCGTCGCCGGCGTTGTCGATCAGGAGGCCAACGCCGAAGTTCGCGGCCCCCTGCGACAGCTTGCCGCCGCGGTAGGTGTCGTTGCCCGCCTCGTCCCACAGGAGGCCGACGCCGAAAATGCCAGCGCCGAAGCTGCCGGTCGAGTTCGGCCCCGCGTCGTACGTGTCATTTCCCCCCAGGTCGAGGCACAGGCCGACACATGCCGCGCCCGGCAGCCCGGCACCGGCGTTCGTGTAGCGATCCTCGCCGCCGACATCGATGATCAGCGCCGCCGGCTTCGCGTAGTCGTGCGTGTCGTTGCGGCCGTCGGCGAGAACCACGTGGCCGAGGTTGGATTCGAATTCCACGTGGAACTTCGCGGTCGCCAGGGTGGTGTCGGCGAGCAGCTTCTGGCGCGCAAGCTCGACCGCGAGCAGCAAATCCTGCGCGGCGACCATGACCGACTCGGTGCGAAAACCCTCGACCCAGCGCTTGAGCGCCAGGTCGAAGTCCGGGTCCGGCTTTTCCTTTGCCTGCTCGGCCTCCTCGGCGCCGGTTTTGGGCGGCTCGCCCAGCCGGTTCAGCAGCTTGCCCAGCTCGCGGGCGGCGGGCGACGCGAGCAGTTCATCGGAGGCCCGGCCAATCCAGGGTTGCGCCTCGCGGATGGCCAGCAGGAGGAGCGCCACGGCCTCTTGAACGCTTTCCGGCAGCGTCGCGATTCCGGCATCATCGAGCCCGAAATCTCGTAGCACGCCGCGCCGACTGTCGGCGTTGACCGCTTTCTCCTTGAGCTTTGCCAGCGGATCGTCGACCAAACCCCGCCGGACGAGCCGGCCGTTGAGCCGCGACATGCCAGCGAGGATTTCGCCGGGTTCTTCGCGGGCGGCGGCGGTCAGCTCGGTGCCGATCACGCGGCCGAAGAGGTCCGCCCGCAACGGCGCGCACATCAGCAGGTGCGCCAGCTCCGGCCGGCGTCCGCGCCCTACCAGCAGGGCGAGATCGTCCGACCGCAGGCCGACATCCCGCGGCTCGATCCCGACGCTCCGCAGCAGGGACTCGATGGTGACAGGCTGCGACGCCGGCGGCTCGGCCACAGATTCGGAGTTGAACGGGCCACAGATGACACAGATCAACACGGATAAGAAAGAAAGGGACATGGTTCGAGAATCGCGCGGCTGCATTGAATCTCCTCCTCTGATCCGTGTTCATCCGTGTTGATCTGCGGCCGAATCCGCAGTCCGCGAAATCCGGGGCTCAGCCAACGTCCGCCAGGTTCCGCTCGATGGTCGCCAGGCGGTCGTTCATCTCCGCCAGCCGGGTCCGCTCTTGTTCGACCACAGCGGCGGGGGCCTTGGCGACGAAGCCTTCGTTGGCGAGCTTGCCGCTCAGCCGGGCGATGTGCCCCTGCAACTCGTCGCGCTCCTTCGTCAGGCGTTTGCGCTCCACGTCGAGGTTCATCAAGCCGTGCAGCGGGACGTATACCTCGATGCCGGCGAGTACCTGCGTCGCCGACTCCGGCGGCTTGGCGAGCGTGGTGCCTATTTCCAGGCTTTCGCAGCGGCCCAGCCGTTCGATGACGGCGTGTTGCTCGGTCAGCCGGGCGGCGATCGACTCGTCGGCCCGCAGCAGCGCGTGCGGGGTCTTGCCGATCGCCGGCTGCTTGGCGGCGGACCGGTTGGTGTTGATGCGGGCCAGCGTGTCGCGCAGGGCGCGGATCACGTCCTGCAGCGCGGCCATGTCGCGCTCGACCTCGAGGTCGCGCCAGGCCCCAGCCGAGGGCGGCTGGGCCACGCCGCCAGCGGGCCATCGCGCGACGATGAGCGCCGGCTCCGCGGGCTTGATCTCGGCGAGCCCACGCTGCGGCACCTTCTCGTTGAGCTGCTGCCAGAGCGCTTCGGTCAGAAACGGAACGATCGGGTGCAGCAGCCGTAGCGACTGGTCGAGCACCCACACGAGCACCTGCCGCGCAATGTCCGCGCCCTCCGTCTGCCCTTCGTGGCTCCGCGGCTTCGTGGCTTCGTGGCTTTTGCTGTATAGTCGTGGCTTGACCAGTTCCACGTACCAGTCGCAGAAATCGCTCCAGAAGAATGAATACAGCGTGTTGGCGACCTCGCTGATCTGGTAGCGCTCCAGCCGGCGGTCCACTTCGGCGATGCAGCCGGCCAGCCGGGACAGAATCCACCGGTCCTCGATGGCGAGGTCCTCGCGCCGCAACGGCCGCGGCCAAGTTTCCCTTCGTGGCTCGATGTTTGGAAACACAAACCCCGTCGCCGCCTGCCAGATTTTGTTGCAGAAGTTGCGGCCCAGCTCGAACTTTTCGCTGCTGTTCACGGTGCGGCCATCCGGCAGCTTCAGCGGCTTGACCGGCATCCGCACGTCCTGCGTCTCGGTGTCCATCTGGGCCATGGTGAAGCGCAGGGCGTCGGTGCCGTACAACGCGATGATGTCGACCGGATCGACGCCGTTGCCGAGCGATTTGCTCATCGTCCGGCCCTGGCCGTCCTGGATGATGGGGTGGATGTGGACGTGCTGGAACGGCACGCGTTTGGTGAAGTACAGCGCGGTAATGACCATGCGGGCGACCCACAGGGTGATGATTCCGCGGGCGGTGACGAGCGTGCTGGTGGGGAAGAAGTACTCAAAGTCGGCCCGCGTCGGCCGAGCGCTATCAGAGCCCGGAGCGCCAGCGACGGGCCCGCCTATGGCCCATCGCTCGCGCTCGGGGCTCGGCTCATGCGGCCACCCCAGCGTGCTGAACGGCCACAACGCCGAGCTGAACCAGGTGTCGAGGACGTCGGGGTCTTGCCCATAGCCGGCGCTTTCAAGCGAGTCTATCACCTCACGGTCAGCGAGGTTATGCACGCATACATTCGAAGGTAGAGTCGCGGCACCGCCATGTAGGATGCGCCGATCAGCGGGCGCGAACGAAACACGATCGTCACGTTCCCAGGCCTTTAGCCTCTGAGCGTATTCCGGCGACACGTGCTCTTTCTTCTGGCCGAGTCCAGACCGCCACACCGGTATCCGATGGCCCCACCAGAGCTGCCGGCTGATGCACCAGTCGCGCTTTTCCCCGAGCCAGTCGAGGTACGTCTTCGCGTACCGCTCCGGGAAAAACTGCACCCGCCCGTCGCGGACCGCTTCCATCGCCATCTCGGCCAAGTCGGCCATCTTCAGGAACCACTGCTCGCTGAGCATCGGCTCGATCGGCGTCTTGCTGCGGTCGCTGTGGCCCACCTCCGTCTCGTACGGCTCGATCTTCTCCATCAGCCCCAGCGCTTCGAGATCCGCGACGACCTTCTTTCGCGCGTCGTAACGGTCCATCCCCTTGTACGCCCCGCCGTTCTCGTTTATCTTCCCGTCCGGCGTGAGGATGTTGATCGCCGCCGCTTCAGGATGCCGCTGACCAAATGCGTAATCATTCGGATCATGGGCCGGCGTCACCTTCACGCAACCGGTGCCGAATTCCTTCTTGACCAGGATCGCATCGGCGATGATCGGGATGGGCTTGTTCTGGAGTGGCAACAGGCAGCGCTTGCCGATCAGGTGCTGGTAGCGCTCGTCCTGCGGGTGCACGGCAACTGCCGTGTCGCCGACCATCGTCTCCGGCCGCGTGGTGGCAATGGTGAGGTAATCGACGCCGACCTTCGCATCTGGCGCCACCGCCCGCGCAAGCGCGTCGGCCGGCGAGACGCCGACGCTCCCCGTTAGGATCGGATAGCGGTAGTGCCACAAGTGCCCCTTGACCGTCTCGTGGACGATCTCGTCGTCCGCGACGGCGGTCTGCAGGAACGCGTCCCAGTTGACCAGCCGCGTGCCGCGGTAGATGAGCCCGTCCTTGAACCAGCGGAAGAAGACCTCGTAGACGGCCTTGGCGCAGACCTCGTCGAGCGTGAACCGCGTCCGCGCCCAGTCGCACGAGAAGCCCATCTTGCGGAGCTGCGTCAGAATCTGCCCGCCGAACTTCTCCTTCCACTCCCAGATCTTCTGGACCAGCCCCTCCCGGCCGAGCTCGTGCCGGGTGAGGTTCTGCTCCTCTTTAAGCCGGCGCTCGACGACCGCCTGGGTCGCGATGCCGGCGTGGTCGGTGCCGGGCATCCACAGGGCCTCATACCCGCACATCCGCTTATGGCGGATGAGAATGTCCTGGAGGGTGTTGTTCAGCGCATGGCCGAGGTGCAGGGCCCCGGTGACGTTGGGCAACGGAATGTCAATGACGTAGGGTCTCTTGGCGGGGTCGGGCCGGGCATGGAAATACCCGCCGTCCTCCCAGAACCGGTAAATCCTGTCCTCCACTGCACGCGGATCGTAACTGCCACCGCTGCTCATGACGGCTCCAACCAAGGTACCCGGCGGCACCGATAGCCGAAATCTCAAGTGTACCCCGCGGGATGGCCCGGGCAAGCAGAGCCGGGCCACGCCGCCCGCCCGGGTCCGTGACAGAATCGGCGGGCACGTGCCCGCCGCCGCGACCAGCGACCGGTCGCGTAGCGTCGGCCCTCCCGGCGCGCCGGGACCGACGTCGAATACGGAGGGTTACCGGCCTTCGATCCGCCGCGGCGGACCCACGGGGGGGCGACGCTACAGGCCCGCCGATTCTGTCACGGACCCGCCCGACCCGCCCGGGCGGGGGCCTGATTTTGCACGTCCGTTATTCAATTCGCATTACCGCCTTCCCGATAAATGAAGAGTGCCTTTTTTTCCCTCGGGACGATCAGCAAGCGAGCATGGAGAGCCTTATGCCACCGAGAAAGACCACGACAACTTCCCGTAAGACCTACAACTGGAACTACTGCAACCCCAGCCGCACCACGAAGCGCACGCCCACCAACACCGCGACCTGGCCCTGCAACTCGCCGAAGTTCCGGATCGTGCGGAATGAGTGCCAGTGGCGGATGGGTTCGTACTGGAACGTCTACAGCCAGTTCGCTACGCAGGGCCGGTGGGCCTACATGTCCCCGACGACCGCGAACCGCTGGATCCGGTATGTGAACAACGGCGCGCAGGTGTACATGTTCAGCAACCGCGACTTCTGCAACTACTGGGGCAACAAGTTTGCCAGCGCCAATCCGCGAACGGCCTACCAGTATTTGCGGAACCACTACGGCAACATCATCAAGGACGTTGCGCGGGGGAAGGGTAGCTGCTGGCTCATCGCCACCACGCGCACCCCCACGGCTCGTCAGTTCACGAACTACAACTGGTATTGACGCTGCCGAACCGGCTCCGTGGAAGGCCGATTCGGAGCACTGTAAGCACGCCGCTTGCTGATTCGTCGTTTACGCGGCCCGGCACCTGCGAGTGCCGGGCCGCTTGTGTTAACCGCCAAGACGCCGAGAGCGCCAAGATCACAAAGCGAAGAACCTTGGTTTTCCTGGCGCTCTTGGCGTCTTGGCGGTTGTCTACTCAGTTCAGCTCGAGGCGCGGGTGCAGTACGTGCTGGCCGAAGATGTTCTCGAAGTCGACAAACAGCACGCGGCGCGGGCCGTGCTGTCCACCGGGCAGGCTGAAGCGTAATTGCCGCTTGTCCAGGTCCAGCTTGAAGCGGACCGGCTGGCCATCGAGCTTTGCCACCAGCGAGTCGGGCAGAATCTTGCTCTGCTCGGCGCCCCAGCCGCCGCGCGCGCTCAATCCGTCATCCAGGCCCACGACGATTTCCGCCCCGCGCCGTGCCGCGCCGCCCTTCGGCGGGAGCAGCGCGATCCGCGGCAACCCCGCCTGCGCCCAGCGGGCCAGCCCCAGGAACAGCCCGTACGCCTCGCGCCGGTTGTAGACCGGGTCGCGCAGGCGCGTCTCTTCCGCCGGGTTCGAGTGAAACGACGCCTCGGACAGCAGCGCCGGCACCTCGGCCTCGCGCAGCACGGCAAAGCCGTTCCGCTCGTACACCGCGTAGTCGCTCAACAGGGGACATTCCAGGAACGACTCCAGCCGCAGGGCGTCGTTCAGCCCTGTGATCAGATAGCGGCCGGCCGACAAGCTCGCCGGATTGTCCGCGGCGGTCCCGTGATAGAAGATGGACGAGTAGTTCGGTTGCGGGTTGCCGTTGGCGTTGTGATGAAGCGAAAGGAACAAGTCCGCCGGCCAGCGATTCGCCGCCTCGACCCGCTGGCGCAGATCCTCCTTATCGGGCAGATCGAGGCACTCGTCCGTCTCGCGCGTCAGCACGACCTTGGCGCCCGCGGCCTCCAGGAACTCGCGCAGGAACTGCGCCACCCGCAGGTTGACCTCGGCCTCGCGCAGCCCGGTCGGGCCCCGCTTCCAGTCGCCGCCCGGATCGCGCTGCCCCACGTGGCCGGGGTCCAGTACGAGTTGAACGCCGGCCAGGAACCGCGCGTACGGCGGGAGCGGAAAGGCCGGCTCCGGCTGCGCGGTCCACGCATAGTCCTTGGGCTGAGTCTTGACCGGGTCCGGAGGCAGGGCAGGCGTGCTCTTCGACGCCGGGCTCACGTGCAGCAGACCCCAAAGAGCAGCGGCGCCGACTAGGGCACCCGCCAGGTACGGCAGGCCGGTGCGCCAGCCGCGCCTTCTGAGCCTCCTACGCTTCCTGCGTTTGGTCACCATCCTGGATCACTTCTCGCTCGAAGCTGCGATTGTACGCGCGGGATCGCCGGCGCCCACACCGCTGCGTGGGAACGTGAGAACGTGGGAGCGTGAGAAGGGGGCGGCTATACTCCGCAGCACTGGGTCTGGAACAGTAGGGCAGGTCGAGTCCGCCGCCGCAGACGAGACCTGCCGGACGGTGCTGGCCACCCTTGCGAGGGAGACGAATGACGATGGGCGAAGGAGCCAATGTCACGCCGGGCGACTCGGTGCCCGTGCCGCCGCTGAACCTGACGGCCCAGTTCGGCGGCCTGCGCGACGAGCTGCTGAAGGAGCTGACCGAGGTCGCGGCGTCCGGGTACTACGTGCTGGGGCCCAAGGTGGCCGCCTTCGAGGCGGCGCTGGCCCGGTATTGCGGGACCAAGCACGCGCTCGGGCTCTCGTCGGGCACCGACGCGTTGCTGGTGGCGCTGCTGGCCCTCGAAATCGGTCCCGGCGACGAGGTGATCGTCCCGACGTTCACGTTCTTCGCCACGGCCGGCACGGTGGTGCGCCTCGGCGCGCGCCCCGTGTTCTGCGACATCGCGCCGCAGACGTTCAACATCGACGTGGCCCAGATCGAGCGGCGGATCACGCCGCGAACCAAGGCCATCATCCCCGTACACCTGTACGGGCAGTTGGCGGACATGCGGCCGCTGCTGGCGATCGCCCGGCGGCACCAGGTGCCGGTGATCGAGGACGCGGCCCAGGCCATCGGGGCGCGGTGGCCCGACGGCGCGCTGGCCGGGGCGCTGGGCGTGATGGGCGCGCTGAGCTTTTATCCCACGAAGAACCTCGGTGCGCTCGGCGACGCCGGTGCGCTGCTGACCGACGACGACCAGCTCTTTGACATCGCCCGCATGCTGCGCGTACACGGCAGCGGGCACACCTACTACCACGAGCGCGTCGGCGGCAATTTCCGCATCGATGCCCTGCAAGCGGCGGTTCTGACCGTCAAGCTTAAGCACCTCGAAGCCTGGACCGAGCGGCGTCGGGCGCGCGCCGCGTGCTACACCGAGCTGATTACCGCCGCCGGCCTCGCGCCCGAGCACGTGCGGTCGCCGCAGGAGATTCACGGCCGGCACGTGTACCACCAGTACGTCCTGCGGGCCGATCGGCGGGACGAGCTGGTCAAGTTCTTGCAGGAGCGCAAGATCGGTGCGGGCGTGTACTACCCGCTGCCGCTGCACTTGCAGAAGTGTTTTGCCAATCTCGGACACAAGCGGGGCGATTTTCCGCACGCCGAGAAGGCCGCCGACGAGGTTGTCGCGCTGCCGATCTACCCCGAGCTGACGGATGCCCAGCAGGAGGCCGTCGTCGCGGCTCTGGCAGCGTTCTACCGGCGCTGATCGCGCACGCCCCAAAACGGCCGGTGCCGGGCTCGTGTGTAGCCGAACCCGGCACCCAGATGCCGCCTTATTGAATCGGCCTGCTTCGACTTATCCGCCCGTCAGCAGGTTCACGAACGGGTTGATGTCGCCGAAGTTCACGGCCCCGTCGCCGTTGATGTCGCCGTTGCCCACCGGGCAATCCGGGTAGTTTGCCTGCCAGGTCGGCAGATCGGTGATGATCATGACGAACGGGTTGATGTCGCCGAAGTCGACCGCGCTGTCACAGTTGAGGTCGCCCGGCATGCTTGGCGGGGCCAGGCCCCAGACCTCGATGTCGTCGATGTTCCAGCCCGGGTAGGTAACCGAGTGGTCGGTCGGGCCCATCACCCAGCGGATGTAAACCGTGGCGTGATGATCGGCCAGGGCTGAGATGTCGTAGACCACGTGCGTCCACGCCACCTCGCTGATCGTCGTCGAGTTCTGCCAGACCGTGCTCCAGGTGGTGCCATCGGTGGAGAGCTCGATCGCCGCACGGTCGCTGTACTCGACCGCCAACCAGCGCCAGAATTGCAGCCCGGCCTGGGTCACGTCGACACAGTTCAGCGCAGCCGTCGTCAGGTAACGGGCCGGCATGGCGTTGGTGTAGTCGCCACTCAGGTTGTAGCCGTACACGTTGGTGCCGGTGTGCCCGTTGTCGGGGTCCTTGTTGTGGCTGCCGCCGCCGGTCGGGTGCCCGAACGCCCACGCTCCGGCGGTGCTCCAGCCGGGGTTGGTGTCGAGCGGGAAGTTGAACAGGACGTGCGGTGCTACCACGAGGCTGATGGCCACCGTGGCGGTGTTCGAGTCGCCGCCCTCGGGGGGCGTCCCGCCGTCGTTGGCCTTAAACGTGAAGCTGTCGTCCGGGCCCATGTAGTAGATGCTCGGCTCGTAGCGGACCCCGTGGCCGTTGCCGGCGAGCGTATACGGCGCGGCGTTGATCTGGCCGACCGCCGGGTCCACCAGATGGCCGTGGCCGGGCAGGCTGGTGATGACGTACGTCATCGCGCCCGGTGGGTTGGGCAACCCGTCGTCGTTGGCCGCCAGCGTGATGTCGATCGGCGTGCCGACCGGCGTCAAAACGCCCTGGTCCTCCGCGATCGGCGGGCGCGGCCCGACGTTGATGACCAGCGGGATCAGCTTCTGGTCGCTACGGTTCAGCGAGTCCGTCACGCGGAACGTCGGGCTGAAGTCGCCGGACTGCGTCGGGATGCCGCTAAGCACGCCGCTGGGGCTGAGGGACATCCCGTTTGGCAGCGTCAACGGCATGGTGAACTCAAGCGAGTTCGCGTTGGTGAGCGCGGGCGCGTTGTTGTAGCTGCTGAGCAGGTAGTGCGTCCCGTCGCCGCCGGAAATGCCGACCGTCGGGCTCAGGCCCGTGTTGCCGCTGCCATAGTGGAAGCGGATGCGGCCGTCGGAGTACAGCACGATCGAGAGATTGCACGGGTACGCGCCGGAGTACGTCTCCGCTTTCCAGCGGAACGTGACTTGGCCGGGCACGGACGCGTCGATGAAGATGTCCTCGCCGGCGCCGTCCGTCCGCAGATCGTCCCACATGGCGGCGATGCGCTTAGCGCTGATCAGCCCGGAGTCGCTGTTCTGCCAGTCTGAGCTGCCGCCGCCGAAGTTGATGAACGCGTTGCTGCACACGTACGCGGTCGTGTAGTCCACGCCAAAGGACGGGAAGGCGAAAGGCAGCGTATACGACCAGTTATTGTCGTCGGCATGCCAGCCCTGGGCCGTGCCCACCTCGGTGAACTGGCTGCTGCCGAGATTGTTCTCGTAGTACTGCCCCGCGGGCAGCACGACCCAGGTCAGCGCCGGCTGGCCCGCGCTCGCCTGCAGTTGCACCGGGCCGTAGGTGTAGTCCAGCAGTCCGGGCGGCAGCGAGTTGGTCGTAATCACCGGCGGGCCGTACTTCACGAGGATCTGCACGGTGGCGATGTTGGAATCGCCGCCATCGGGCGGCACGCCGCCGTCATTGGCCTTGAACTGGAAGCTCTCCGTGCCATAGAAGTCCTGCGCCGGCGTATAGAGCACGTGGTTCTGGTCGTAACCGATCAGCGTGTAGGGCAGCTCGCCTGCGGCAATCACGTGCCCGTTGGTGGGGTCGGTCAGCGTCCCGACTGCCGGCAGCGACGTGATGATGTAGAGCAGTGCTGCGGGCGGATCGGGCAGGTGGTCGTAGTCTGTGGCCAGCAGGTTCACGGTCAGTGGCGTATTGACCGGCGTCTCGAGGTTGGAATCGCGGGCCCGCGGCGCGCCCGAGCACATGCTCAGCGCGAGGGTCACCGCCTCCACCGCGTCGACCATGCCCATGCCGTAATCGTTGTCATTCCCCGCCGGACCCAGGTCGTGCGCCGTGTCGAGCAGGATCTGCTTGACCTCGTTCACCGACAGGTCCGGGCAGGCCTCGCGCACCAGGGCGACGACGCCGTTCACGTGGGGGGAGGCCATCGAGGTGCCGGACCAGCCGTATTGCTCGTATCCGCCGCCGGGGACCGACGAACGGACGTCCACGCCCGGCGCGACCAGCTCGGGCTTGATGGTTGAGTTGCCGCCGGGCGTGCAGTGGCTGGGGCCGCGCGAGGAGAAGCCCGCGATCGGCCAGGGATAGGGGTAGTTGGTGGCGTCGACGGCCCCGACCGCCATGCTGTTCAGATCCGTCGTCGCGCGGTCCGCGGGACGGCGCAGGGACTCGGGGCTGGGGCCTTCGTTGCCGGCGGAGAAGAGCTGGACGGTGCCGGCGGCCTCCGACCCGTCGAGGAAGCTCCAGAAGGTCTGGTCGCAGGGCGGATAGCCGTGCCCGGTGGTCACGCCCCAGGAGTTGGAGCACGACTGGGGCACGTCGAAGGTGGTGGCCGGGTTGCCGTCGGGGTCGGCCATCCACTGGAAGGCCAGGCACGCGTCGGCCACGGTGGTGGGGATGTCGACGCGGTCAATGACGGCGGCGTGAATCCACTCTGCGCCGGGGGCCACGCCGATCTGGTCGCCGGGGGCACCGCCGCACACCGTGCCCATGGTATGGGTGCCATGGGCGCCGAAGGCTTGCGGGAAGGTGGTGTTGGTCACGGGATCAAACCAGGCCCACTGGGGATGGCCGCTGTACTGCGGATCGAGACCGCGCCAGCGGCTGGCCAGCGCCGGGTGATTGCCATCCACGCCGGTGTCGAGGGTTGCGACCAGCATGCCCGCGCCGTCGAAGCCCATGGCCCAGACTTCCGGGGCGCGGACCGCGACCAGCCCGATTTCGGGGGTGCGCTGACCGCCTTGTCCTGAATCTCCGGCCGGCTGCGGCTTCGTCTCGACCGGCAGGATCGATTCAATCTCATAGTTGTAGTAAACGGTGTCCACGTCGGGGTGCTCCGCGAGACGGATGATCTCGGCCGCGGGGCCGTCGATGCGGATGGCATTGGCCAACCAGAACGGTTGGAACTTCTCGATCCGGCCGGCCACGAGCAGGTTCTTGAGGTAGTCCTGCAAGGGGCCCTGCGTCGTCCAGGCCTTCTCCTGGAGCCGTTGAAGGACCGCCTCGTGCCGGGCGGCGAAGCTCGGCCGGCCCCGGTCCAGCTCGGCATTGAGAGAGGCGACGTCCACGCGGTCTTTCAGATAGACCAACGTCGACACCGTCTCTCCGGCCGCGCGGGCCGCCAGGATCTCACTCAGGTTGGGCTCAATCGTCCCGGCCTGGACAGGCTGGCCCAACAGGGCGGCCAGCAGGGCTACTAGCACACAAGACACGACACGGGTTCTCATTGCTATCCTCCATCTCTCCCCCGTTGGGCACGCGCAGAGCCTCCGCGCGTCCCGCGCTGAAAGCTCCTTTCCACATGCGGACAAACGTGAACTGCACAGGGTCGCCGTCACGCCGCTCATTATCGACACTTTGCAGTGTAGGCTGCACGGCGATCGGATTCAAGCTTGATTTGAGGGCCGCCACGGCCGGTTGCCGGACATCCGGTGCGCGAAGCTAGGCCCCGGCCGCCGCCAGCGGCGATTCCTCCAGTATTGCCGCCACGGGGGCGGCGGCAGGTTCCGCCTCCGGTGCAGCGGCGCGCCGCAGGGTGAGCATCTCCATCGGCGGCAGGTCATCGAGGTCGGCCAGCCCGAACACATCCAGGAACTTGCGCGTGGTGCCGTAGAGCATCGGCCGGCCGACGATCTCCGCCCGTCCCACGATCCGCACCAGGCCCATCTCGCGCAGCCGGTTCAGCACCTCGCCGCACCCCACGCCGCGGATCGCCTCGACATCCGCCCGGATCACGGGCTGTTTGTAGGCGACGATAGAGAGGGTCTCCAGGGCGGCCGGGCTGAGCCGCGTTTGGGCCTGCTGCCTGGCCAGCCTGGCCAGCCAGGGGCGGAATTCCGGCTGGGTCATCATCTGGTAGCCCCGCGCGATCTCCTCGATCCGGAAGGACAGGCCCGCTGCCGTGTACTTGTCGTTGAGGTCTGCGATGTGCAGGCGGACCTCCGTGGTCGAGCGGATCCCGACCAACTCGCCCAGACGCGCGGCACTCAGGGGCGTGTCGGACGAGAACAGCAAGGCTTCGATCACCTGCGCCGGCGGAACTTCGCTGGCGGCCTTGTCCGCAGGAGCGAAACGCGTTGCTTCGCAGGCCTCGCTCAGAACCGACTCCGTGGGTTCCAGCTCGGAAACACAACTGAAGCTCGTGACTTCCCCCGTCAGCACTGCGCACTCTTCGCGGTCCATCGCCGTTCCCTCGCCATCCGTGACCGAGACAACCTCGCTACGAAACCACGCCTATGATAGCCCGCGGCTGAGAGGTCGTCCAGTCCTTTGGCGGGGGTTCTGCCGGCGATTGCCGTCGGGCCCGTTTGCGGCGGCGGTCGGCGTGTGCGAAACTACGCCCGCACTGCTCAAGAGCAGTGGCACAGGGGATGGAGACGCATGGCCAGTGCACACATAGACCGGCTGGATCGCGAGCACGCTCAACTGCTGGTGGTCGATTTTCAGGAAAAGCTGCTGCCGTCCATCGCGGATCATGCTGCGGTGACGGCCCAGGCGGAGCGCATGATTCGCGCGGCCGTGGTCCTGGAGCTCCCGATCACGGTCTCCGAGCAGTACCCCCGCGGACTCGGCCCGACGGTGCCGGCGATCCGGGCCGCGGCCGAGGGTGCCGCTCGCTTCGAGAAGATGACGTTCAGTTTTTGCGCCGACCCGGCCTGCCACAAACGGATTTCCGCCGTCCTGCGGGCGCAGGTGCTGATCGTCGGGATCGAGGCGCATGTGTGCGTGCTCCAGACGGCCCTCGACCTGCTCGCCATGCAAATGCGCCCCATCGTGCTCGCCGACGCGGTCGGCTCGCGCCGCCCGTCGGATTACACCGTGGCGCTGGATGGCTTGCGGGCAGCGGGCGTCACCGTCACGACGGTCGAGTCCGCCATCTTCCAGCTTCTGCACGAAGCCGGCACCGACCTGTTCAAACGCATGCTGCCGATCGTACGTTGAAATGCCCGGTCGCTCCGATCAATCCGGTTCGCACGAGTCCGAGTGGGAGGACGACGACCCCGAGGCTCCGCAGGAGCGGGACCTGGCCGACGAGGACGCCGGGGAAACGCCCACCGTTCCCTGTCCCCACTGCCGCCGCGAAATCCCCGACTTTGCCGACCGCTGTCCCTATTGCGGCGACTGGGTCGTGCAGGCCTCAGGCGCGCCGCTCCGCCGGAACTTCTGGTTCATCCTGCTGGTCGTGCTTGCGATCTTGCTGATCCTGGCCTTCTGGGTGCGGTGAGTGGCAGCAGATCGGAGTCCGCAGCGGCAGCGCCGGGCCCAGTGGCCCCGGGCTGCCGCTTGGGGCTCGGACTGGCCGCTTCAGTCACCCGCGCCGACGCGATGGAAGAACGGGTCGTCCGGCGCTTGGGTGTGGCACACGGTGCACGGATCGATGACGCCGGCTGGCGCTGGTGACGGCCCCAACTGCGAGTGCGCGAGCCCCCCCGTGCTGGTCCCGTGAAACGCAGCCCTGCACCCTGTGCCCTTCTCGCGCAGACGATAGAATCAGGCTGTGCCAAGGCGCCGCAGGGCGCAGCGGCACGTGCCAGAGAGGTTAGTGTGAAGAGCCCGCTTTCCATTCTCGTGGCGGACGATCACGCCCTGGTGCGCAGGACGCTGCGCCGCTGGCTCGAGGCGGCTTCTGACCTGACGGTCGTCGCCGACGTCGGGACTGCCGACGAAGCCGTCACTGAAGCCGAGCGGCTGGAACCCGATCTGGTCCTGCTCGACGTGGACATGCCGGGCATGGTGTGCTTCGACGCGGCGCGCCTGATCAAAGCGCGACATCCCGACGTACGGATCGTCTTCCTGAGTGCTTTCTTCCACGACCGCTACATCGCCCAGGCGCTCGCGGTGGGGGCCTCCGGCTATGTCACGAAAAACGAGCCGCCCGAGGTGCTCATCAAGGCCCTCCGCAGCGTGGCCTCCGGCACGGCCTATTACTCGCCCGAGGTTCGCTCCCGCATCGTGATCGACACCGGGGGCGTCGGGCTTGCGCCCGGCCCGCGGCCGCGGGCCGCCGCCCTGAGCGAACGGGAGGTGCAGGTCCTGCAATACATCGCCCGCGGGATGTCGAAACGCGAGATCGCCGACATGCTCCGCCTCAGCGAGCGAACCGTAAACTGCCACTGTGCGAGCCTGATGGCCAAGTTGGACATCCATGACCGCGTGGAGCTGGCGCGCTACGCCATCCGCGAAGGGCTGGTGGAGCCGTAAGCGGCTTGCGCGTACCCGGGTCGCAGCGCGCATCTAGTCCGTGCCGCTGGCTGGCCGGTCGGAGCCATCACGGCGCACGGGCCTTCTCTTTGATGATCACCGAGGGCACGTACGCGAGGGCCGTGGCGGACAGGTGAAAGTCGGCCGCGGGGCTGCTGTGTCCGGTCGTCGATTCAGGTCGAGCCCCACGGGATGATCAGCCCACCAGGACGGGCAACGAAAGCTGTCCCCGCCGGATCGGTGCGCCATTTGCGCCGATGGGCGGCATGTCGTCGTAGGTAGTGCCGTTAAGCTCTCGGCCGGTCAGGTCCTTCCGCACGCCGCCCCATTGTTTGAAGAAAAAGCGGACCCCAGCGCCACGGCACTGTCGGCGAATCGACTCGACCCACGCCGTCCGCATGGGCCTGGCGCCGGGGCCCGATTCACCGCCGACGATCACCCACGAGATGCCGGCCAGCGGCAGGGCATCGAGCGGACCGATCAGCGGCTCGCAGGAAAGAAAACGTACCTGGGCCGGGACGGCACGCAGATCGTCCGTTCGACTCAGCACGCGCGAATCCTCGACGCTGACCCCGATCCATACGTGGCGCGGCCAAGGCAGCTCGGGTGCCAGTTCCCGCAAGCGTCTGCTGCGCTTCGTTAGCACCTGAAACGTGTGCTGCGGACTCGCCCGCATCGTATCAAACACACGGCGGATGAAATCGGTCGGCACCTTCTCGTGGAATAGGTCACTCATCGAGTTCACGAAGGTCAGGCGCGGTAACCGCATCCGCCGGGGCAGGTCCACGAGGTCGTCGTGCAGCGTGACCTTGAAACCGTTTGCGTATCGGGCGTTGCCCATTGCCTTCAGCCGCTTGGCCATCCGCTCGGCGTAGCAGTGCCGGCACCCCGCGCTGACCTTGGAGCAACCCGTGACGGGGTTCCAAGTAAACTCGGTCCATTCAATTTTCGAGTTCGTCGCCATTGGCCGCATCCTACGGCTTGAGAATGTGCTGCGCGATTTTCACCGCAGTGGGCGCCCCTTTCACGTTGCCGGCGGCGAAGCACAGCAAGTAGATCGGCGCGTTCGTCGAGTTGCGTAACGGCAGCGGGTTGCTTGCCACTTTGCAGAAGATGCTATTGAGCCGCTTCACAAAGAACTCACCGATCTTGTCCCAGTTCACGTCTCGCCGCTGCACCGATTCTGGGCCGAACAGCGTCGGCTGGTCGTGCTTGGGATAGAAGGCCGCTTCCCAGGACCGCGTGCCGAAGATGCGCGTGAGCGCATGGGCCCACGCAGCCGGCGGCGGCCCGGATCTCGTAAGCAGGCGATTGACTGCCACGCCGAGCGGGAATAGCAGCCACAGATCAACCGCCTTCGTCTGAGCGAGCGCCTCGATCGTCGCCCAATCGACCTGCATCCCGTACGGGTCAAGGAAAACGACGGCACGGTGCCGGCTCCAATCCGTCTCCGAGCACTAGCGTCGCAGGAAATCGTTGGCCTCGCCCTGCACAATCTTCACCGCGTCCTGCGTCGCGGCAAACTGGGCAACCAACTGCCTCAAATCCCCCACACGGTCGGCGTCGCGCTCGATGAAAACGTACCGGCCAAACGGCGGCTGGACCTCCAAGGCAATCCGAGCGCTGCCCTTCTTGTATTCTTCTGCTTCAAGGTCTGCTTCGGGCGCGAAGAGTTCTAACTCGGTCCCGCGCGACGCTGAGTCTGTCCGCGACCCGGTGCCGGCGAACGCGTCGACGTACGTCGTGGTAAAGTATTGGGCACGTGGATTGCGGCTGAAGATCTTCATGTACTCATGCAAATACTTCCGTACGCGCTCCAGCTTGTCGGTCGTCCAGTCACCGCCAAACTCGTGCTTGGCCATGTGCGTTCCCCGAGTCGCGCGTTCACACACGCATGCCAAGAACCTAACATAATTAGAACCCCATGTTCGTGCAAGCGCGTGCCGCCGAGCCCTTCGTACCCAGCGAGTGCGGTGTTTCCACGGTGTGATTTCAGAACCACCACGCCGCGCCGGCCTTCTCTTTGATGATCACCGAGCGCAGATATGCGACCGCCTTCTCGAAACCCTCTTGCACGCCCATCAGCGGGTCTTCGTGCTCGATGCTGATGACCCCGTCGTAGCCCTTCTGCTTGAGCATGCTGATAAACCGCTTCCAGAACTCGTCGCCGTGACCGTAGCCGCACGTGCGGAACACCCAGCTCCGGTTCCCCACGTCGGCATAGCTCTTCGTGTCGAGCACCCCATTGCGGCGGGTGTTGTACGGATCAATAGCGGCGTCCTTGCCGTGTACGTGGAAGATGCACCTGGCGTCGCCGAGCACGCGGGCCGCCTCGACCGGGTCGATGCCCTGCCAGAAGAAGTGCGACGGGTCGAGATTGGCCCCGAGCTGCTTGCCGCACGCCGCCCGCAGCCGCAGCAGCGTCTCGGGGTTATAGACGCAGAAGCCGGGGTGGGCCTCGAACGCGATCTTCACGCCCTCGCGCGCCGCCGCCTTGTTCTTCTTCGTCCAGAACGGGATGAGCACCTTCTCCCACTGGTACTTCAGGACCGCCCCGAAGTCCGGCGGCCAGGCACACGTCACCCAGTTCGGCGTCGTGTCCTTCCGGCTGCCGCCGGGACAGCCGGAGAAGTTAATGACCACGTCGGTGCCCAGCAGCGGGGCGAGCCGGACCGCGACATCGTGGGCCCGCTCGTGGGCCTTGGCGATCCTGGGGTCCGGGTGCAGCGGATTGCCGTGTACGGCCAGGCCAACGATTTCCAGGCCGCGGGCCTGACACGCGGCGACGATCTTCTGCTGGGCGGCCTTGTCTTTCAGCACCTTATCCGGGTCGAAGAACGGCTTGCCGGGGTAACAGCCGACGGGCAGCTCGATCGCGTCCAGCCCGACCTTCTGGCAGTAGTCCAGGGCCTTCTTCCAACCCATGCCCCCCAAGCCGGCTCCCATCACGCCCAGTTTCATCGCCGCGACTCCTTCCTGAGTGGTACGCGTTGGCTCATGTCGCTCCGCCCGACACGCCGGTCGAGCCGGTCGGGGTCTGCGACCCGGACGATCCGGCGGGTATCTGCCCACCCGTCGGCGGCACGAGGTCCGCGGTCGTCGTGACCCCCAGTTCTTCACTGACCCGTTCGACCAGCAACGGCGTGACGGCATCAAAGAAGCCGTTGATGATCGACTGTTCCGCCGTAGTCAGGCAGGGCCCGGTCGCCAGGAGCGGGACCAGCAGCGCCGCCAGAGCGGCGTGACGCCAAAAGCACGAGTGTTGCGTTGTCGCCTGCACGACGCGACCCTTCCATGTGCCCCGAGGGCGGCGATTCTACGGCGCCGGGCGCGGGGCTGGCAACGAGATCCGCGGCGGGCCGCCGACACGGCCGTGGCACGTGGGGCTTCTGCTGTTCGCACCGGATGATACCGGGCATAATATGAATAGTGCGCCGCCGCGGTAGGGCGGCGCGGACATGAACCGTCGTCGCGGGCCCATAGCTCAGTTGGTTAGAGCAGCGGACTCATAATCCGCCGGTCGCAGGTTCGAGTCCTGCTGGGCCCATTCGCCTGTCCCGGCGGCCGTCACGCACGGTCTGACTGAAACGGTTCTGCGACTTGTTCATGGTGTTTTCCTCCTTTTTCTTCGGCGGCGCCCTCCCCGGACACCCTCGACACAGTACTCCGTACTTTCGCACCTTACAATGGACTCGACATCGCGGCCTCGAGCGCCGCCCACTCACGAGGCCAGCGCGTCGCGAACACCCTTCGCATAGGCCCGATCCGCCTTGGCAAAGTGGCCGAGCTGTCGCTCGATGATTTCCTTCGGCACACCCTGCATCGCGTTTGCGATGGCCCGGTGCAGGTGCTCGCGCTCCGTCGTCGGCAGCAGGCGGTATAGATTGCCGGCCTGCGTATAGTCGTCATTTCCCTCGCGATGGTTGTACCGGTCAGCGTCGCCGCTGATGCGCAGCGGCGGCTCCTTGAAGCGCAGGTCTTCGGCCGGGCCACCCCGGCTGTTCGGCTCGTAGTTGACCGAGCCGCCGGCGTTGTCGTCGAACCGCATGGCTCCGTCGCGGTGGTACGTGGCCACCGGGCAGTGCGGCCGGTTCACCGGCAGGCTTTCGTAGTTCACGCCCAGGCGGTAGCGGTGCGCATCGGCGTAGGAGAAAATGCGGAACTGCAGCATCTTGTCCGGGCTGTGGCTGATACCGGGGACCACATTCGCCGGCGAGAAGGCCGACTGCTCGACCTCGGCGAAGTAGTTCTCGGGGTTGCGGTTCAGCTCCATTACGCCCACCTCGATCAACGGATAGTCGCCGTGCGGCCAGACCTTGGTGAGGTCGAACGGGTTGTACGGCGTCTTCTCGGCGTCGCGTTCCGGCATGACCTGCACCATCACGCGCCACTTGGGGAAATCGCCCTTGGCGATGGACTCGTACAGGTCACGCTGATGGCTCTCGCGGTCCCGGCCGATGAGTTGCGCCGACTCGGCGTCGGTCAGGTTCGCGATGCCCTGCACAGTCTTGAAGTGGAACTTCACCCAGTAACGCTCGTTCTTCGTGTTAAGGAAGCTGTAGGTGTGGCTGCCGAAGCCGTGCATGTGGCGGAAGCTCTTGGGCAGCCCGCGATCGGAGAACAGGATCGTGACCTGGTGCAGGCTCTCCGGCGAGAGCGACCAGAAGTCCCACTGCATGGTATTGCACCGCAGGTTCGTGGCCGGATCACGCTTCTGCGTGTGGATGAAGTCGGGGAACTTGTAGGGGTCGCGCACAAAGAACACGGGCGTGTTGTTGCCGACCAGGTCCCAGTTGCCCTCCTCCGTGTAGAACTTCAGGGCGAAGCCGCGAACATCCCGCTCGGCGTCCGCCGCGCCGCGCTCGCCGGCCACGGTCGAGAAGCGGGCGAAGCACGCGGTCTGCTTGCCGACGGCCGCGAAGATCGCCGCCTTCGTGTAGCGCGTAATGTCCTTTGTGACCGTAAACGTGCCGTACGCACCCGAGCCCTTGGCATGCACCACGCGCTCGGGGATGCGCTCGCGGTTGAAGTGGGCATGCTTCTCAAAAAGCTGCCAGTCTTGCACCAGCAGGGGGCCGCGCGGGCCGGCGGTCAGGGCGTTCTGATTGTCGCCGACGGGAATGCCGGCCGACGTGGTCAGTTGAGGTTTCTTCTCCATTGCGATCTCCTTCTTGAACAAGAACCGCTATTAGAGCCTGTCGATCTTTAGACGATATCCATTTCGGATTCAAAAAAACGCACGAACCGACGAACTTACTTCCTGCGCTTGCGCCCGCGCATGATCACCTGATACTCACGCACGTCGAAATCGCGCAGCGCCTTCTCGCCGGAGACCTTGAGCGCCTTCCACGGCACGTCGTAGATCTGGCCCGTGTCCAGGTCGATGAAGTGATGGTGGGCCTCAACGCGGGGATCAAACACCACCGTGCCCTCCTTGAGCACCTGCGTCTTGATCAGCCCCTTGTCCACGAACAGGTTAAGCGTGTTGTAGACCGTCGCGCGGGACAGCGTCGGGCACCGCCGCCGGACCTGTTCCCAGACTTTGTCGGCGGACGGATGCGTCTTCGCGGCCAGGATGTACTCGGCCACGGCGATCCGCTGCGGCGTCGCCTGGATACCGTGTTGGCGCAGAAGTTGGATCACGTCCAGCATGCTGTAAGACTAGGTCTAAAACGAGAGCATGTCAAGACCGCTGCGGGTCGCCCCCGGCTGGCCGAGATACCCGGCGCCAGGCATGCCCGAAAGTCCTGCGGTCATCCCCGGCCAAGCTGCGCGACGCCGGCCTCGCACGACCCGGGCGGAGGAGCCAAACGGCCGATAAAGGAGACTCCCGAAGCCTTCTTCTCCCGGCGGCTACAAGTCGCCTCCAGTCACCCGATATAATGCACAGGTGGCGAGGCGGCCTCGAAAGGGAACCTTGGCCAAGCGTCAGCGCCGACATCGCAAAGGGGCCGTCGAGCAGCCGGAGCGGAGAGTGCGCCGCGCGATGTGGGCCGTCGGGGCGGGCATCGTCGTGGTCGCCGCCGCGGCGTGGATCGTCTACCGGACCGGCAGTTTGCCGCATCTTTTCGGCGGTTCCGGGGGCCGGCTCAACGTGCTGCTAATTACCGTCGACACGACGCGCGCCGACCACCTGGGCTGTTACGGCCGCCCGGCGGCCGAGACCCCCAACATGGACCGCCTGGCCCAGGAGGGCGCGCTGTTCCGACGATGCTCTACCAGCGCGGTAATGACTCTGCCATCACACTGCACGATCATGACGGGGCTCTATCCGTTCGTGCACGGCGTGCGGCGGAATGGGGTGGACCAACTGCCGGCCGCCGCCACCACGCTGGCGGAGGTGTTCAAGACCGCGGGGTTCGCGACGGCGGCGGCCGTGGCTTCGTATGTGGTCGATCCGCGTTTCGGCCTGGCTCAGGGTTTTGACGCTTATCACGGCGTGCCGAAGCCACGCGCCGGCTCCGTCAGCGCCACCGATGCGGAGCGCAAGGGTGACGTAGTCTGCAACGATGCCTTGGAGTTGCTGCGCGAACGGGCCCGGCAGCGCTTCTTCCTGTGGGTGCACTTTTACGACCCGCACTATCCGTACGAGTCGCCGCGCCACCCCGACGTCCAATCCGCCGCCGCCTACGCGGACGAGGTCGCCTTCATGGACGTCCAAATTGGACGGCTGCTGGACGGGCTGCGGAAGCTCGGGCTGGAGCAGAACACATTGGTGCTCCTGGTTGGCGACCACGGCGAGGGCCTGGACGAGCACCTGGAGTATCAGCACGGGTACTTCACTTATGAAACCTGCGAGCAGGTGCCGCTGCTGGTGCGCTGCCCCGGCGTCGTCCCCGCGGGCCGGCAGATCGATGCGGTGGTGCGGACGGTCGACGTCGCGCCGACGATCCTGGAGCTGGCGGGCCAGCCGCCGCTGCGCGAGACCTCGGGCGTCAGCCTGATGCCGCTGCTCACCGGTCGCGCCACGGATCTGCAATTGCGCGCCTACGTCGAGACCCCGGAGGCGTACGCGCTCTTCCGCCTGTCCACCATCCGGGCGCTCACGGCGGACCGTTGGAAGTACATCTGGTCGGCCAGCTCACAGCTTTTCGACCTGGCGTCCGATCCGGGGGAGCTGCGGGACGCGGTGGCTGAGCATCCAGACGTGGCCGCGGCGCTGCATGAGCAGCTCCGCACTCTGCTGCAAGAGGCGCCGCCCCGTATCCCCGCGGACAAAGCCGCCGCGCTCACCAGCGACGAGACCGCCCGGCTGGAATCACTGGGCTATGCGGGAATGGTCGCGGACGATCCCGACGCGCCCGATGCGAGCGGCTTGGACACGTTCGAGCCGCAGGGGCGCGACCCGCACGCGTTTGCCGAGGTCATCCGCGTTTATGAGCATGCCCGGGACGCGATCGGACGCGGCCGTTTTGCCCAGGCCGCGAGCGAGCTCCGCAGCGTCCTGGTCGCCCTGCCGGATGCGCCGGCAGTGCTGCGCGATCTCGCGCACACGCTCCGCCAGCAGGGCAAGTTGGACGAGGCGTCTCGGACGTATGAGCGGGCGTTGGCGGTGATGCCCTCGGACTCGCGCACCCGCGCGGATTACGCCTTCATGTTGATGGATAACCAGCAGTGGGAACAGGCCATTGCACAGGCTGACCGAGCTTTGCGACTGAACCCGAATGATTTTTCGGCCCACCTGATTCTTGGCGTGGCGTACAGCAAGTTGGAGCGACTCGATGAAGCCCGCGTGCACCTGGAGGTGGCCACGCGCCTGGAGCCGCAAACCACCAGGGCGCTGTACGCGCTGGGGACGGTGTACTTCCAGCAGGAGCGTTTCGCCCAGGCGGCGGCGTGCTTTCGGAAGGTGCTCGCGCTGGAGCCGGGCTCGAAGCCCGCTCGTGCGGCCCTCCAGGCGGCCGAGTACGAGCTGAGCAGGTAGCGCCGCGTTCGTATAGCGGCATCTGGGCGGCCCCCGACCCAGCCAGCGGCGCTGCCCCTGGACCCTGGCTTCTTCCCCTGCGCGGCACCCCAGCTTAGCCGAGCCGGGTCAGTCCCGGCACAGCACGAAAGGTGGCGGACGTCGCTCGGCGACGTCCGTCGCGCTATCCGTGTGGAGTTGCGTGAAGATGTCCTCGGCCTGCTGCCCGGCTGTCAGCGACGCTGGAGGCGCCCCGGCTGTCGCCCCGGTTGCGAACTGGCTGGCATAGTCCTGGAAGCCCTGCACCAGGTCGCCGACGGTCAACTGACTCAGGGTCGCGTCCTGTCCGGCGACCTGGGCCAGCAGGCTGAGCGCATCCGAGACGGTCGTGTCCGCCATGATGCCTGTGCCGCAGCCGCTTGGGACGCTGAGCAACGTCAGCAGAATCAAGCCCGCGAACGTCGTTCCGAAGCGGAAAGCCTTGCGACTCATTCTGATCTCCTGCCCGCGTGAACCAGTCGCCGACGCTACACCGCATCAGCCTACGGCTAAGGACGGCCCGTCAGGCACGTTGTTCGGTGGGCGGAATTCCGTTGAAGTCACTCAGAATGCTCATCAGACGCCGTGCGCGGGCGCGCGCGAACCGGGTCTTGGCGGCTGAGTAGTGCTTACGCCGGCGTCTTGAGAGGGCGTCAGTGTTTTACCCCAGCGGTAGAGCAGGTCGCCGCCCTTGCCGCCCTTTCCGCCCGCGTGGCCGGCGGCCTCCTGCGCCGTCGTGCTGTGGTCGATGACCCAGATCTCGTTGAAGCCGAGCACGCTGAGGATGATTTGATCGAGCTGCGGGTTGTAGTCGATCGAGTTGGTGTGGTTCCAGTCGGCGCCGCCGTCTCCCGGACCCGGGCCGGGCGGACCGCCGACATAGCCCAGGGACCGCAGCCGTTGCTCTTCGGGCGGCGGCATACGCACGGCGAAAGCCTGGAAGTTGACGTCGATCAGCTCGGGGTGGTCGGCGACGACGCCGTAGTTGGCCTTCGTCTTGTCGCGGTCCTGGACGAGGTGATCCCAGACGTGCCACTGCCAGACGATCTTTCCGCCGCGCTGCCCCTGGGGCTGCACTTCGATGAGGTGATCCGGCCACAGCTCGCCGTCTGCGGCCAGCTCGGGATCGCGGCCCGCGGCAATCGCTTCGGCTTCCGTCTTCTTCTCCCACGCGATGACCAACACGTTGCCGCCGGGCAGGGGCTTGATGTCGTGGTGCTGACAATGCTGGTCGTCCGCGCAGACGAACTCCCACACGAGCCTACTGTCCCAGTCGAGCTCCTGGATGCGGCCACCCAACCCGCCGCCGTGGAAGCTCCGCACCGCGGGGTCGCGGGCGCAGCGCAGCAGGTGGCCGTTGTCGAGGAGGCAAACCGCCTGCCCCGGCGGAGTGTCACTCGTCCAGGTATGCACGCCCCGCCCCGCCATGTCGATCAGATAGGCCTTGGTCGAGTTCAGCGGTGCGAACAGGGTGTAACCTTGAAATGCCCCGGCGTCGTGGCGAATCAGGCCGGTCTTGGTCGCCTGAGCTCCTGCCGGACTGCACAGGGCCACACTCGCCAGCGTGGCCACCAGCGACTTGCTGACCTTCCTCGTCATCGGTTCGCCTCTCTGCCGCGGCGCCCCGTGCGCCTCACTAACAGGACAGAGCAATCCGGGGATTATTCGCCGGTCGCAGGCGTTGTCGCCGGTGACGGGCGACGCGCGCATCACGCGCGATGGCGGCGAGCGGCCGGATACGATGGCCGTTCGTACCGCCGCAAGAGCGCGAACATCCGGGTTTGGGCAGGCCCACGGGATGACCTGCCGATAGGGCGCTTTTGCCCATCACCCCTGTCGGTTCGAAACTCGATAGTTGACGTGGGAGACAGATCGTGTCCGGGCGGCCCGCCGCGGCCGCGGAACGCGCTGTCATCGCAGGCTGAGGTGCTGGCGGCAAGAATGGTGGACAGTTGGCTTGCCATCCCGATCATGCGGGTCCGCCGGCGCAAAGGGTTTTGAAGTCATGTCACCTCGCGATGAACGCGCACGCCGGTTGATCTGGATTCCAATCATTCACTCACGGCCTGATCTGGGGAGTGTGGCCGACGCGCTCCGCCGATGGTACGTGGAGCGGGCCAGCCCCGAGGAGTGGGCCCGACACATCCAGACCGTGGACGGCGCGTGGGAGCACATCCGGCAGGCCGTTGACCGGATGCACCTGGACTACAGCGCAGTCCGGCTCTACCAGGACGGCCTGCCGCAGTGCGGCCACGAGCTGGACATCGTCAAGGACCTGGCCGCGTCGGGCAGCCAGAACCATCGGATCCTCCTCGATCTGGTGGCGCGCGGGGCCACGCTGGTTGGCACCGAAGCTCCGGCTCTGTTGCTGGAGGAGTATGAGCTTGTGCAGCGCGCCTTGGCGCGGCTGGCCGCGGAAGACGCTGATGACCGCGCAGAGCACCACCAGGTGCTCAGCCAGCTCGTGCTCGAAAAGCGGGACCAGTTCATCGCCGGACGCGTGGATGAAACGCTGAAAGCTGGCGAAGTGGGACTGATGTTCCTCGGGTTGCTCCACGCGCTGGAGCGTTTTCTGCCGCCCGATATCCAGATGAGCCGCGAAGCCTGGTGGGCGGCGACGGACGCCTAGCCGGAGGTCCACGGCCGCGAAGACGTCCGGTGCGGAGCCCGGACGCTACCGGAGCGGCCACGGAGCGAGCGCATGTGCACCTCAGATCGACGAGCGCCCCGGGTCCTGATCGTGGACGATATGGCGGATGCGCGGCGCACGCTGGCGCGACTTCTGGAAACCGAGGGTTTCGAGCCGCAGGAGGCGGAGGACGGTTGCGCGGGGCTGGCGCTGCTGCGCGCGCAGCCGCCCGACGTGATGTTGGTGGACATGAAGATGCCCGGCATGGATGGCGCGCAGCTCCTGGAAGAAGTCCGGAAGCTGAACGAGGACGTCCCGGTCATCGTGGTCACCGCGTTCGGCAGCATCGCGTCGGCGGTGGAGACGGTGCGGAACGGGGCCTATGACTACATCACCAAGCCCTTCGATAACAACAAGCTGATGCTCACGATTCGCCGCGCCCTGGAGACGCACCGGCTGCGGAAGGAGAACCGGCGACTCCTCAGCACGGTCGTGGGCGAGACTTCCCTGCCGGCGATCATGGGACCGAGCCCGTGCGTCGAGCGGCTTTCCGCCGAGGTCCAGCGGGTGGCGCCCACCGACTTTACGGTCGTCATCACTGGCGAGACCGGGGCCGGCAAGGAGGTGGTCGCCCGCGCGATCCACGGCCACAGCCGCCGGGCCGCTTCGCCATTCGTTCCGGTGGACTGCGGGTCGATCGCGCCCGGTCTGATGGAGAGCGAGCTGTTCGGGCATGAGAAGGGCGCGTTCACCGGGGCCGTGGCCCGCCAGATGGGCCGGTTCGAGCAGGCGTCCGGCGGGACCCTGTTCCTCGACGAGATCTCCAACCTGCCGCTGTCGCTGCAAGCGAAGCTGCTCCGCGCACTGCAAGAGAAGCAGGTCTGCCCTGTGGGAGGTCGGAAAGGGATCAAGGTCGACATCCGCGTGGTGGCGGCGACAAACCGGGATTTGACCGCGATGGTGGCGTCCGGGGATTTTCGGCACGACCTCTACCACCGGCTGAACGAGTTTGCGCTTCACGTACCGCCCCTGCGGGAGCGGCGCGAGGACATCGTCTTCCTGGTGAACTGGTTCCTGGCTCTGACGAACAAGGAGCTGAACAAGGATGTGCGCGAGGTCTCCAGCGGCGCGCTGGAGGTGTTGATGGCGCACGCGTGGCCCGGGAACGTGCGCGAGCTGCGCAACGTGATTCGGCGGGCGGTGCTGCTGGCGAGTGGAAGAATCGACCGCGAGCACCTGGGCCTCGCCGACTTACCGAAGGACAACGGGCCGAACGGCCGGGAAGGCCAGCGCACGATCAATCGAGCCGGGCCGCTCAAAGAGATCGTGCGTCGAAAAATGAAGCAACTGGAACGGGACGTGTTGATCCAGGTGCTGAGAGAAACCGGGGGAAACAAGGCGCGGGCAGCGCGGCTGCTCCAGATCGACTACAAGACGATGCACACCAAGGTCAAGGAGTACGAGATCCCCACCTGACTTCGGTCACCCGAACCCGCACGACGGTTCGTTCAACGGAGAAGAAGGTCATGGCAAGACAGAAAACCAGGAAGGGCGCGGAAGAAAAGGACACCGCCGGACTCGGAGGACTCCTCAGCGGGCTGGGGACGGTGCTCGAGAAGCTCAACGAGCTCGCCGAGACGGGTGAGGCGCTGCGCAAGTCAGGTTCGTTCAGCAGCGCTGACGGGCGCGTCAAAGGAGTCTACGGTTTCAATATTCGCACGGGGTTAGGCGGGGAGGGCGTCACGGTCGAGCCTTTCGGCAACGTCCGCAGGGATGAAGAGACCGGTCAGACGGTCGTGACGGAGGTCCGCGAGCCGCTCGTCGACCTGTTTGACGAACAGGACTGCGTCCTCGTGGTCGCCGAGATGCCCGGGATTGCCGCGGACGATGTCAAGCTGGACCTCCAGGACGACATTGTGACGATTGCTGCGGAGCGCGGCGACATGAAATACCGGCGCGAGGTGTTGCTCCCGGCGACGTTCACCAGCGACCGCATGGGCTGGAAATGCCGTAACGGCGTCCTGGAAGTCCGGTTTTCGAAGCAGACCGATCGGAATCCGCGGACCCCGGGCCAATGACTGTCGCCGTGGACACCACGCTGAGCCTCAAAGTCGCCGAGGCGCTCGGCAAGGACGTCGGCCGCGGCCTGGCCCGGCTGGATCCGGCCGACATGGCCGCGCTGGGGCTGGAGATCGGCGACGTCGTCGAGCTGATAGGCAAGCGCAAGACGGTCGCGAAGGCCATGCCGGCCTACAAGGAGCAGCGTGGCCGGGCGCGGATTCAGATCGACGGACTGACGCGTGAGAACGTGGGCACCGGCCTGGACCAGGCCGTCGAGGTCCGCAAGACCACCCCACGCCCGGCTGGGCGGGTACTGCTTGTACCCACGACAATTACCCCGCGTGAACGGGACCTCAAGTACATCGGCAGCCTGCTGGACGGTCTGCCGGTCATGGCGGGCGACCGCATCCGGGCCACGTTGTTCGGCTCGCGCGCGGCGGATTTCAAGGTGGCCAGCACCGTGCCCACCGGGCCGGTGACCGTCCATCCGACCACGATCCTGGAAGTAGGCCGGTCGGAGCAGCGCGAGGCCGCCCGCGCCATTTCCTACGAAGATGTCGGCGGGCTGAAACCGCAGATCATGCGCGTCCGCGAGATCGTGGAGCTGCCGTTGCGGTATCCGGAGGTGTTCGAGCGCTTGGGCATCGACGCCCCCAAGGGCGTGCTGCTCCTCGGGCCGCCGGGGTGCGGCAAGACGCTCATCGCCCGCGCCGTGGCACACGAGACCGACGCCAGCTTCTTCTCCGTGAACGGGCCGGAGATCATCCACAAGTTCTACGGCGAGAGCGAAGCGCACCTGCGCAAGATCTTCGATGAGGCGGCGCGCAAGGCGCCCAGCATCGTGTTCCTCGACGAGATCGACGCGATTGCCCCGCGGCGCGAGCAGGTCGTGGGGGACGTCGAGAAGCGGGTCGTCGCCCAACTGCTGGCGCTCATGGACGGGCTGGCCCAGCGGCAGCACGTGATCGTGCTCGCGGCGACGAACATCCCCAACGCGCTCGACCCGGCGCTGCGCCGGCCGGGCCGCTTTGACCGCGAGATCACGATTCCGATTCCGGGTCGCGAGGGGCGCTTGGAGATCCTCTCGATTCACAGCCGCGGCATGCCGCTCGCCCAGGATGTGGACCTGGACCGGATGGCGGCGATTACCCACGGGTTCGTCGGCGCTGATCTCGAGGCCCTGTGTCGCGAGGCCGCGATGATCTGCCTCCGGCGCCTGTTGCCGGAAATTGACTTCGCGGCGGCGGAGATTCCCTACGACGCGCTCCTGCGGCTGGAAGTCCGCATGCACGACTTCGTGGAGGCGCTCCGCGAGGTCGAGCCCTCCGCGATTCGCGAAGTGTTCGTGGAAGTACCGGACGTGCGCTGGGAGCACGTGGGCGGTCTGGCGGACGTCAGGCAGCGGCTGATCGAGGCGGTCGAGTGGCCGCTCAAGCACCGGGCGCTGTTTGACCGCGTGGCCGTCAAGCCGCCGAAGGGGATTCTCCTGACGGGGCCGCCGGGCTGCGGCAAAACGCTGCTGGTCAAGGCGGCGGCGAACGAGACGGAGGTCAACTTCATCTCGGTGAAGGGGCCGGAGCTGCTTTCCAAGTACGTCGGGGAATCGGAGCGGGCGGTGCGGGAGGTATTCCGCAAGGCCAAGCAGGCGGCGCCGTGCATCGTCTTCTTCGATGAGATCGACGCGCTGGTGCCCCGCCGCGGCTCCGGAAGCTCCGACTCGCACGTGACCGAGCGCGTCATCAGCCAGTTCCTCACCGAGCTGGACGGCGTGGAGGAGCTGGGCGACGTGCTCGTGCTAGGCGCCACGAATCGCCCGGACATGCTGGACCCAGCCCTCCTGCGGCCGGGGCGCTTCGACGTTCAGCTCGTGGTGCCTCTGCCGGACCTCGAAGGGCGCAAGGAGATCTTTCGGATCGGGCTGCGCGGCAAGCCGCTGGCCGAGGGCATCAACGCGGATGAGCTGGCGGCGGCGACCGAAGGGTACACTGGGGCGGACATCCAGGCGGTGTGCAACCTGGCCGCGCTCGAAGTCATTCGCGAAGCGCTGCGCAAAGCGGGCCCGGAGCCGCCGCCAGAGAAACTGGTCATTCGCCACGGTCATCTCGAACAGGCCCTCGCCCATACCCGCGCCAGCGGTGAACGGAACCATGCCAGAGACGGAACCCAATCTGTGCGCGCAGCCGCCGGCAAGTAGCCACGGGGTGTACTTGTACTGTTTCGCGCGCCCCGCGGCCGCGGGCCAGATCGCGGCCCCCGGCGTCGACGACGACACCGAGGTCGCCGCGTTGACGGTCGAGGGCGTCGCGGCGGTCTTCAGCCCGGTATCCTTAGAGACCTTCAGCGGGCCGTCGGGTACCGCCAACCTGCACGACCTGTCGTGGATTGTGCCCCGCGCACGCCGGCACGAACAGGTGGTCGAAGCCGTAATGCAGCTTTCGCCGGTCTTGCCCGCCAGGTTCGGGACCGTGCTCTCCTCCGCGGCGACGCTGGAGCGATTGACGGCAAGGAACGCGGGGAAGATCCGGGGCTTTCTCGAGCAGATGGCGGACCGGGAGGAGTGGTCGGTCAAGGCGTTTGTCGACGTACCCAAGGCTGAAGCGTGGCTGCTGGCATCCCAAGCTGCGCTCGAGGCGGTCCCTGAGCGCGGCCCCGTGTCGCCCGGGCTGCGTTATATCCACGTCCGACGGTTTCACGTCCACGCGCGGCGACAGCTCGAAGAATGGAGTCGCCGGACGGCCGCGGAGGTTCAACAGTCGTTGGCGGCTCACGCCGTCGACTTCTGTCTGTTGCGGCTGCAATCGCAGGAAGCCCCCGTCAAGGACCAGAAGCTGGTCCTCCACTGCGCGCTGCTGGTACTGAAAGACCGTGTGGTCGAGTGGCGCGAGCGCGCCACTGAGATCGAGGCGCGGTATGCGGACCGCGGGCTGAGCTTGAGCATCTGCGGGCCGTGGCCGCCGTACAGCTTCTGTCCTTCCCTGCTCGACGGCGAACCACGCGAATGAGGCACCTCGTGTACTGTATTCTCCGCGCTCGTCCACGTTGGCGGGGCCAACTCCCGGCCGGGGTCGCGGGGGCGGCGGTCTCGCTCGTTACCGCCGCCGAGCTGGCCGCCGCTGTCTCCCGCGTGTCGGAAAAAGGGGTCGGGAACCTTTTGTGCGCAGCACCCGCCGGGCCGTCCCGGCAAAAGGCTCCCGACCCCTTTTTCCGACGCGTGGCTCACGCGACCGCCCACGCCGACGTGATCGCGGCCCTTTCAGCGGACCGCACGGTTCTTCCCATACGCTACGGCTGTCTCCTGTCGTCCAGCGCACAGGTCCGTGAGTTGCTGCGGACACGCCGCGCGGAGTTTGCCGCGCTGCTCGATGAGCTCGACGGGTGCGTGGAAATGGGAGTCCGCGTTTTGCTCCCTGGCCCCGGTCGCCCAGTAACGAAACGCCAGAGCCAGACGATGAAGCCGGGTTCCGGTACGGCGTACTTGGCCGGACGCAGCGCCGCTTACGCGCGGCGCGACGCCGGGCACGAGTCCGTCGCGGCGACGGTCGCGGCCCTCCGGCGCACCTTCGACAGGTTGAGCGTGCAGTCGCGTGCATCCGGTGCCGACGTCGGTGACAAGCTGCTCGTGTCGCTGTACTTCTTGATTCGGCGCGAGCATGTTAGCGCCTTCAGGAGGGAATTCCGGCGGCTTCAAGCACAGTATACTCAGAGCCTTCTGCTGAGCGGACCCTGGGCACCCTACAACTTCGTCCCGTCTCAGGCGCCGGAAGCGATGCGATGACGCAGTTGGCTACACAAACCACACGGACCGCGCGGAGTCTGGAGGAGGTTGCGCACGCCGGTCAGTACGAAAGACTATACCACATGTTGCTGGCCAGTATCCCGTGCTCGGTACTGCTGGTCGACTGCCAGCAACGGGTGGTGTCGGCGAACCAGAACTTTCTGGCGAAGGCGCGTGTCACCGAAGCCCAGGTGATCGGCCGGCAACTGCAGGACGCGTTCCCGCCCGGCATTTGTCAACACCTGCACCTCCGCGAGCGTATCACCGCGGTTTTCTGCACCGGCGCGACCATCAAGGGCGAGCAAATGGTCTACCGCGCGCCGGGCCTCTCGACGCGCACGTACTACTACAGCCTTATACCGTTTCGTCCGGCCGGCACGATTGAGTACGTGATGTTGCTCATGGAGGACGTGACCGAGCAAATCCGGCTCGGGCAGGAGGCCCGGCAGGCCGAACGCCACCTGGCCAGCGTCGTCGAGAGCGCCAGCGACATGGTCGTGTCTACCGACGTGACCGGCCGCGTGCTGACCTGGAATGCGGCCGCGGAAAGCGTAACCGGCTACCCGGAGAGCGACGTGCGGCATCGGTACCTTTACGAGCTGGCGGCGGAAGCCCAGCGCGCCGCCCTGGCCGAAGTCCTCAACCAGGCGCACCGCGAAGACCGCACGGATCCGATCGAGGTCGAGTTCGTCAGCCGCCAGGGTGACCGCGTGCCGATCTCGTGGGTCCTCTCACCGATGCGGGACCTGGACGGTCACGTCGCGGGGCTGGTGGCCGTGGGCCGGGACCTGACCGAACGCCGCAAGCTCGAGGCCAAGCTGCGCCGGTCCGAGAAGCTGGCGGCCCTCGGGGTCATGGCGGGCGGCATCGCGCACGAGGTCCGCAACCCGTTGGCGATCATCTCCTCCGCGGCGCAGTTGCTGGCCGAGAAGAATCTCTCGACGGAAGTCCAGCGCGAGTGCGCCCAAAGCATTTTCCGTGCGACCCAGAAGGCTAGCAGCATTATCGAGAGCTTGCTGCGCTTCGCGCGCTCCTCCGACCAGCGGGTACTGGCCCGGCTGGACCTGGTGCCGGTCGTCGCCGAAGCCCTGGCGCTCGTGGGCCACGCGCTCCATACCGGCCGGATTCGGCTCGTGTGGCAGCCCCCCGGCGGCGCCGTGTGGGTCCGCGGCGACGCCGCGCTCCTGCAGCAGCTCGTCACGAATCTGGCCCTGAACGCCGTGAATGCCATGGCGGAGCGCGGTGGTGCGCTCCGGGTCTCCCTCACGCAGACCGCCGATCAGGTTGTACTCGAAGTCGCCGACACCGGCAAAGGTATACCGCGCACGGACCTGCCCAAAGTGTTCGATCCCTTCTTTACAACCATGCCCATCGGCAAAGGAACCGGCCTGGGGCTGTCGATCAGCTACGCCATTGTGCAGGAACACGAAGGCAAGATCGACATTACTAGCGTAGAGGGTGCCGGCACGACCGTCACGGTCGCGCTCCCGCCGGACCCGACCGCGCCAGCTATGGAATCCATTCCATAGTGGAATGAATTCCATAGCGCGGGCACAGCCGGCCGGCCTCGTTATCCGCCGTTGACCGATAGAGTCGCACGCCATGCTGAGAACGAGCGGGTGTCTCGCTCAGAAAAAAACCATGCCCTGGCATACGCCATGCAGGAGCTAGTGGTAATGAGGCAAGGAAGCAAAGGTAAACTCGGGCCGGGGGCCCGCCGGTGACTGCGGACATGAGTCGCGCGGTGCACCGGGAGCCGGGCCCGAAGACGGAATGGTGAACTGAACTTGCTCTAGAGTGTGCCGCTTCGCCTGTTTTCACCAGTTAACGGACTGGGCCGGGCGGTGGCAGTATGGTGGTTCCCCCGGGGTGATCGTAGCGGAAGTCCTTTTCTCAAGAACTGTGATTGGAGGTTACGTCACATGGCAAAGGTTCAGAAGTCTATGGAAAGCTCGAGTCTGGCCGAGGTCGTCGACCGCATCCTGGACAAAGGCATCGTGGTCGATGCCTGGGCCAAGGTGTCGCTGGTCGGCATCGAGTTGCTCTCCATCGAGGCCCGTGTGGTCATTGCGTCGGTGGAGACGTACCTGAAGTACGCCGAGGCCATCGGCCTGACGGCCAGCGCGGCCACCCCGGCGTAGAGTCAGTAAGCGCTGCGTTGCGCGGCGTATCCCGGCAGCGAGGGGCCGCCCACGCGGCCCCTCCCTGCGGGGTCGCGCGGCGGCGACGGTCGCGGACCGGACCTATCGTTTCTCCTGCGCCGTGAGGCGCGGCCTGAACTCAAGCACTCGAGGAGGTACAAACATGGTACACGTGGCGGAAGACTTGAAAGCGCTGGCCGAGGACATCCTGTCATCTGCACGGGGGCGCCAGGAAGCGATTGGTGCTCTGAAGTCCTGGGTGGCCGGGTTCCTGGCAACCAGCCGAATGGAGCACTGCCGAGCGTTCCGCGATGCGCACGAGCGCCGGGGCGGACGCGTGAGGCGTGTGGCAGCGACCACGCGCGAGTTTCTGTCCCGATGCAACGAGCAGCAGTGCGCCGTGGCCGAAGGCGTGTGGCGGGCGGCGGATGAGCAGCGCAGGTGGACGGCCGATGCGGAGACCGTGCGACTCGAAGCATTTCTGCCGATGCGCGACCAGATCGCCAGGGGCGTCACCACGCTCGTGGCGGATACGCGCGGCTTCCTGCGTGACTGTCACGCCCGACGACGAGCTGGGGGCAATGAACTGCGACAACAGTTGGCGAACGGCGACTCCGTACGTCGGGCGGCGTTTGGCCAGATGCATGGGCGAATCGCTGGCCGGGTTGCAGAACTTACGCAAACGGTACGGGGCGAGCTCGCGGAAACGCGCCACAGCTTCATGGCCGGCCGCGCGGCCTGGAAACACCTGGCGGCCGCCCGCTCGGCCGGGCGGCGGACGCCCCGCCGACCGTGAGGCCGGTGCCCGCCGGCCGCGGCCGACAATTCCGGCCGGGCGGCTTTCGGAACGGTCTCCTGGTGGAGGCGTCAGGATGCACGTGCAGCACGCGACCGATACGACCAACCTGGCTGACCTGCTTGAGCGGATCCTGGACAAGGGGATCGTGATCGCCGGCGACATCAAGATCAAGCTGGCCGACGTCGAGTTGCTCACGATCCAAATCCGCCTGTTAATCGCCTCCGTGGACAAAGCCAAGGAAATCGGCATCGACTGGTGGGAACGGGAGCCGGCGCTTTCTTCGCGCGCCCGGCCCCCACTAGCGGAAAGCGATGCGGCGGGGCTGGCCGCGCGGCTTGATCGGCTCGAACGCGCCGTGGGTCAGGCCGAGCCCGTTCCGGCACGGTAGTTACTGCCGCCGTTGAGAGCAGCGCAATTCGGGCGGCCCGGCGAAGCCGCCGGATAGACCAGAAGGAGTGTCCAGCTCATGAGTGATGCGGTCGAACAACTGATGCCCGAGACGCGGTTCCAGCCGGATCCGGATCCGGACAATATCGTGCCCGAGCCGAGTGACGAGTTCGTGATTACTCCATATATCCAGGACTTGACCGAACGTGGTCTGGCCTATCTGGAGATCGGGTACCCGGTGCACTTCGCCGGACCGGCGGGCACCGGAAAAACGACGCTAGCTTTCCACCTGGCGGCGCAGCTCGGGCGGCCGGTCGTGCTTATCCACGGCGACGACGAGTTCGGCAGCTCCGACCTGATCGGCCGCGACGCCGGATACTCCAAGAAGAAGCTCATTGACAACTTCATCCACTCCGTTCTGAAAACGGAAGAGGAGATGAGGATGCTCTGGGTGGACAACCGGCTCACCATGGCGTGCGAGAAGGGGTTCACGCTCATCTACGACGAGTTTACCCGCTCGAAACCGGAGGCGAACAACGTCCTGCTGAGCATCCTGGCCGAAAAGATCCTCAATCTGCCGAAGCTGCGCGTGAGCGGCGAAGGCTACATCGATGTGCACCCGGACTTCCGCGCGATCTTCACCTCGAATCCCGAGGAATACGCCGGCACGCACAAGACCCAGGACGCCCTGATGGACCGGCTGATTACCCTCCCCCTCAGCCACTACGACCGCCAGACCGAGATCGAGGTGACGATGCGGAAGTCGGGGATCCCGCGGTCCGACGCCGAGCGGATCGTGGACATCGTCCGTGAGCTGCGCAGCGTCGGGGTCAGCCACCATCGTCCGACGATTAGGGCCTGCATCACGATTGCCCGCATCCTCGCCCACCGGGGTGCGCAAGCCTGTTGGAACGACCCGGTGTTCCAATGGGTTTGCCGTGACGTGCTCAATACCGACACCGCCCCGGTCAGGCATGACGGCGAGCCGGTCGCGCCCCGCAAGGTGGACGACGCGATCCAGCACGTCTGCGGACCCGGCCCGGAGTCATCCCCCAATCGCGGTTTCGTTGCGTCCGAGGACACGGTAGCGGAGCCGGACTATGCCCGTAGCCAAACGTAACCTGCGCGGCCTGCAAGACATCCGGACCCTGTCGGGGCGAGTGGACGAGGCGTCCCTTCCCTACCGGGCGTATATGAAACTCGCTTGTCTTGAGCTGGAGAAGGCGCGTCGGAAGACAGAGCGGAACAGCGCGGCACACCGGATCAGGAACATCGACGCCCGCCTCCAGGACATCGAGACCGAGGAAGCCGCAATCAGGCGCGCCATGGCTGGCAAGGCCGATGGTCCCCGCCCGGCTGCTCCCGGGAGCGGGGCCGAGCCCGGCCAGCCGCGCGGCGAGAAGCGCCGGTTTACGGTCAAATACTAAAGAAAGGCGCGCATGATGACGCCAGGGGACTCCGTACACATTCGCACGCAGCGAGATATCAGGAGCTTCCGCTTGTGCCTGCACAGCACGGGAGAGCCGATGACGCACGTGGAGGTGCAGCGACTCGCCCACGAGGCAAAAAGGTCGGCCGCGCGGGAAGCGCAACGACGCCGTCAGGCCAAGGAGTGGAACGAACACTGGGAGCGTGCCGCCGGCCGGGGCCGCAGGCTCCCGCCCGCCGCGTCGTCCCGGCAGACGAAAGGGGACTGAGAATGGAATACGCGAAAGAGGTCCTTGCGCGATCCGGGACACTCCATGGAGGCCGAATCCGCCAAAAGCGATTCGTTGACTCGGTGCCCTGCGCCTACTGCGGCGGCCGCGGCGTGGACCCGAAGTACGGCACCAGTTGCCCGGTCTGCCGCGCCGCCGGCGAGGTGCAGGTCATCCCGCCGGTGGTCACCTGCCTGAGCTGCTGCGCCTCCGGGCGTGATGGCGCCGGACTGAGCTGTCTGGCCTGCCGGGGCGTCGGGGTGGTGTCGGTCGGTAAGGACGCCGTCACCTGTCCCAAGTGTCGAGGGAGCGGCCAAGACGGCGTTTTCTACTGTCTGGCCTGCAAAGGGCAGGGTGTTGCGTGACGATCCGCCGCGGCGGGCAGAAAGGTTGACCGTGTGGCATCGATATTTGACCACGTGACCATGGCCCAGCGGGTGGCGCAGCCCGGAACGGAGGAACAGCGCAGGCCCCCCCCGTCCATCGACCAACTGGTGAACGCGACGCAGGGCTTTCTCCTCAGGACGATTCCAGACGTGCTCCAGGCGACGGTCACCAAGCTGGCGGTGATCGATTCTGAAAAGGGCCTGTGGGAAGCGGAAGCGGATGTCCAGGTGCCGAATGCGACCGTCAAGGCGCTCGGGCTGCCCACGCGAAGGCCGGTCGTGGACACCGAGACGTACCTGCTCCGGCTGGATGAGGAACTGAACATACTCGCCTACGGGCTGAGGGACGCGGTGGACGCGTGACGCCCGTCCTGCGCCACGCTGTCGTGAAAGGAGAATTGGAACATGAAGATCAGGTGTCCGACGTGCGGCCACAGCTTGGAACTGGATGAGGCCTATGACGATTACGAGGGGCCGATCCGGTGCTGGGTCTGCGGCGCCGTTTTTGAGATCCGCACGGAAGCGGGGTGCATAAAGATGGTCAGAGATCGCGAACTGACGCCGAGCCCGCCACGCCCATAGGCGGTCGCCGGTGTGGCGTGCAACAGAGCTCCCGAAGAGCGTTAACGACCCATGGCACAGCAAAACGACGGCGCTGGCGGAACCTATCTTTACGCAGTGATTGCCGGCCCCACCGACCAGGCGTACGGGCCCATTGGCATTGACGACGGCGACGTGTATTGCCTCTCTCACGGGACGGTCGCCGCTGTCGTCAGCGATCTGGCGCCCGGGCCGCTGCGGCCCCAGCGGCGACATCTCGCCGCCCACGAGCGTGTCCTTAAGCGCCTTCTGGAGAACGGCTCGCCCCTGCCGATGTCGTTTGGCGTCATCGCGGACGGGCCGGAGGACATCCGCCGCATTCTGGCGCTAAGCGAGGAGGTCCTCGTTGAGCAGCTTCAGCGGGTGCGCGGGCGGGTGGAGATGGGCTTGCGCGTCCGCTGGGACGTCCCTAACCTGTTCGAATACCTCGTCGGCCAGCACGAGGAGCTGCGCACCGCGCGGGATCGGGTGTTTCGGGGCGGCCGCGAACCGTCGGCCACCGAGCGGATGGATCTAGGCCGACTGGTCGAGAACCTGCTGAACGAGGACCGGGCCACGCAGGCGGAGCGGGTTGCGCAGGTCTTGCGGGCCCGGTGCGTCGAGATCAAGGAAGGCAAGCTCCGCGAGGAGCGCGAGCTCATGAGCCTGGCGTGTCTGATCGAGCGTGGGTCGGAAGACGCGTTCGCCCAGGGCGTGGTGGAGGCCGCCAGCCATTTCGACGGCAACTATTGCTTCGACTACAACGGCCCGTGGCCCCCGCACAGCTTCGTCGATGTCAACCTTCAATGGTAAGCGCAGGCGATCGCCATGCTGGTCTTCGACAACCTGCTTCTGTCGCCCCTGCGGGGCCTCCTGCGGATCTTTCGGGAGATCCACAAGGCCGCCGAGCAGGAATGCGAGAACGAGGGGGAGGACATCCGGGCCGAGCTGCGCGAGCTGTACATGAAGCTGGAGACGCACCAGATCACCGAGCAGGAATTCGACGCCGCTGAGACCGTGCTCCTGGACCGTCTCGACCAATTTGAGGCGCGCGACGCTGGGACTGAGGATGAGCCGGGCACAGACAGATAGCAGCCGCGTGCGTCCACACGCACAGCCGCACGACCAGCCCGCATTCTTGCAGCCGGGCGGGCACAGCCTGCTGCTGTTCGGCGGTAAGGGCGGCGTCGGCAAGACGACCTGCGCGACGGCCGCGGCGCTGCGCCTGGCCCGACGCTCTCCAGAGCAGGACTACCTGCTCGCCTCCACCGACCCGGCCCATTCGTTGCAGGATTGTCTGGCGAGCGGCGCACGGCCGCCGAACCTCCGTGTGCTGGAACTGGACGCCCAGGAATGCCTGCGCAAGTTCATGGCGGCGCACGCCGGGCATCTGCGCCAGATTGCCCAGCGCGGTACGTTCCTGGACGACGACGATACCGGCAAGTTCCTGGACCTGTCGCTGCCGGGCCTTGACGAGCTGATGGCCTTCATCGAGCTGGCCGCGCTGGCGGAAAGCCGCGACTACGCCGGCATCATCGTCGACACGGCCCCGACGGGACATACGCTCAGGCTCCTTGGGCTCCCGGACGTGCTGCGCCAATGGCTCGGCGCGCTCGACGCCATGCTGGCCAAGCACCGCTATCTGTCCAAAGTGTACGGCGGGCGCGGTCACCCGGACGATGCGGACGCGTTTCTGGATGAGCTCGCGGCCACGATCGAGGGTCTGGCGGCCCTGCTGGCGGATCCGCAGCGGTGCTGCTTCGTACCGGTCATGCTCGCCGAGCCGCTGGTCACCGACGAGACCGTGCGCCTCGTGCATGCGCTCGAGGGCCTGAGAGTTCCGTTGCAGGAGATTGTGGTCAACGGCGTGTACCCGCCGGCAGCGGATTGCCCGGTGTGCCAGGAAACGCGGCGGGAGCAGGCCGAGGAGTTACGCCGGATCCGCAAGGTGTTCCCGGCTTACCGGCTGTGGTCGGTACCCTTCCAGGGGCCCGAAGTCCAGGGCCTCCCGCAGTTGGCGGTCTTCTGGGATGGCGTGCAGTGCGTGGAGCGGTCGGAATCACCGGCAGTCGACAGGGACCGCGGGACCACGGACGAGGCCCGCGCGGAGGCGCCGCCCAGATGCGGGCGGGCGCCGTCGCCGCTGGTAGAGCATCCGGCCCGTCTGCCGGCGCCGGACACGAAGCTGCTGTTTTTCGCCGGAAAGGGCGGCGTCGGGAAGACCACGCTGGCCAGCGCGACGGCGCTGCGGCTGGCGCAGGAATACAAGGACAAGCAGATTCTCCTGCTCTCGGTGGACCCGGCCCACTCCCTTTCCGATTGCCTGGCTACGCACATCGGTCCGCGCGTGGTGCGACTTAACGACCGTCTCAGCGCAATCGAGATCGATGCCGAGGGCGAGCTCGCCGACTTGAAGAGGCAGTACGCGGACGAAGTGGCCGGGCTGTTCGAGCGCCTCACGGGCCCGGCGGCGGGCCTGGACGTGGCCTTCGACCGCGAGGTCGTGGAGCGCGTCATGGACCTTTCGCCGCCGGGTCTTGATGAGGTCATGGCCCTGACGCGCATGGTCCAGTTTCTCGAAGCGGGCGAGTACGACATGTTCGTGTGCGATACGGCCCCCACCGGCCATCTGATCCGGCTGCTGGAGTTGCCGGCGCTCGTCCAGCAGTGGCTCGGCGTCTTCTTCGGTCTGCTCCTGAAGTACAGACGCGTCCTGCGGGTCCCGCGCGTCTCAGAATTGCTCGTGGCCCTATCCAAGCGACTCAAGGTGTTGCGCGCCTTGTTGACGGACCCGCGCAGGGGACACTTCCAGGTGGTCACGATTCCGACCGAGATGGCGTTGGCAGAGACCTGCGATCTGCTGGCCGCCTGCCAGCAGGCCGGGATTCACGTGCGCACACTGTTTGTGAACCTGGCGCGGCCGGCGGGGCACTGCCCGGTTTGCGGCACCCTTGTCCTGAAAGAAGCCCATATCCGCACGCGGCTAAAAGCGCTGCGCCAGGATGCGGGTCCGGTAGTTGTGTTTCGCGGCGCGCCCCCGCGCGGGCTGGCGCGCCTAACCGAGCTCGGGCAGGCCCTGTACCGCACCTGACCAGTGCCCGGAGAGTGGTTGCAGCCCCATGAGTGCAGAGAGACCGTCAGCTCGATGCTCGTTGGCCGCTCAGGAGCACATCTCCTTGTGTGAAATCCTGGATCGCGTGCTGACCAAGGGCGTAGTGGTGGTGGGCGAGGTCGTCATCTCCGTGGCCGACATCGACCTCGTCTATCTCGGGCTCCAGTTGGTGCTCACGTCCGTCGAGTCCGCCCGCGAGAGACGGACCGCCGGTGCCCTTTCGCAGGTGCGGGAGGCGGATTATGCGCGCGGCTGAAATGGTGCGACCGGAGTCCCGCGTGCTGAGCGATTTCGCCAGCGCTCTGTCGCCGGCCGCGGCGGCCAACCCGCCGCGGATCGAGCTGAAGCCGGACGACGTCCGTAGCGGCCTGGGCAAGCTGGTGCTCACGGTCATCGAGCTGCTCCGCGAGCTGCTGGAGCGTCAGGCCATCCGGCGGATCGAAGGCGGGTCGCTGACCGACGCAGAAGTCGAGCGACTCGGCACGACCTTCATGCGCCTGGCCGATGAAATGGACCGCCTCAAGCGGGAGTTCGGGTTGCAGGACGAGGATCTCAACCTGGACCTCGGTCCCCTGGGCCGTCTTTTGTGAATACGCCGCGGCAAGTGCAGCGGCCGGCGACCGCAAGGTCAAACGAGTTCGCCAGTTCTACGAAGGCCCGGAATGGCAGGTTAGCCAACAAGGAGAAAGTCGTGCAAATGCGAAGGATCGTTATCTCTGTATGTGTGGCCGTGTGTGCCATCTCCTGTTACCAGTACCCCGATCTGGGCGCTGCTCTCTTCCCACCCGACGAGGACGGCGCGTCGTCGTCCGCTGACGCGCTGTCACAGGCGGACGAGCCCGCACCGGCCGACCTGCAATCGCAGCCGGACCCGGAATCGCTGGCCAGCGATGGCTGGGACCCAGCGCTCGAGGGCCGGATGCGGAGCATGACGCCTTCTCAGCGGCGGGATGCCGCCGCGCGCGCTGCCGCCGCGCGGGAAAACGCACGGAACGCCGGGGTGCTCCAGGCGGCCGCGCCCACGCCAGGCGCGACGCCGAACTACTTCGGCCCGGAAGCCAACTGGGCCTGGACCCCGATCATCCAGAAGTTCATGGATGGGCTGCCCGGATTAGGGCCGACGCACGCCAACGCGCGCGGGCAGTATCTCCCGATTGCCTACGCGGACACGAGGACGTTTCCGGGATCCGACTATTACGAAATCGCGGTCGTGGAATATGCCGAGCAGGTGCACGCCCAACTGCCCCCGACCCGGTGGCGGCTGTACGTGCAACTGGAGACGCCGGTGAATGCCCGCGCCAGCAGACACATTCGCCTGACGTACCCGAACGGCCGGCCGATTAAAAACTCCAATGGTGCGCAGGTATTTGCCTTTGATAATCCCCATTATCTGGGGCCGGTGATCATCTCGCAGAAAGACCGCGCGGTGCGGGTAAAGTTCAGCGACCTGCTTTCACCCGGCGCGGCGGGCGACCTCTTCATTCCGGTGGACACAACAGTCATGGGCGCCGGCATGGGCCCCGACATGATGCACATGTTTACGTCGAACCGCGCCACCATCCCCCATCTCCATGGCGGTCACACGCCGTGGATCAGCGACGGGATGCCCCACCAGTGGATTGTCCCCGCCGGCGAAACCAGAACCATCTACACGAAGGGCGCCAGCCTGGCGAACGTTCCCGACATGTGGTTTGATCCTGTCACCCACCAGGTGGTCCCCGCCGGAACGCCGAGGGCGACGAACGATCCGGGCCCCGGGTCGGCGACCCTCTATTGGACTAACCAGCAGAGCGCGCGGCTGATGTTCTACCACGACCACGCCTACGGGATCACGCGCTTGAATGTCTATGCCGGGGAGGCCGCGGGTTACCTGATCGAGGACCCGGCCGAACACGCACTGGTGAATGCGGGAGTCCTGCCGGCTGACGAGATTCCCTTGGTCATCCAGGACAAGACCTTCGTGGACGCCACCACCATTGGCGCCACCGATCCGACCTGGAATT
>Ga0315285_10000034_pt1 | contig 134295 bp, 144 predicted proteins | sample YL17G09_36_MG_FD_203698 | JGI IMG/M metagenome (GOLD analysis project Ga0315285, IMG submission 203698) | Sediment microbial communities from Yellowstone Lake, YNP, Wyoming, USA - YL17G09_36 | ecosystem: Environmental > Aquatic > Freshwater > Lake > Sediment | place: USA: Wyoming | collected... | reverse complement strand
TCCCGGTTCCAAATATTTTTACAAACAGCTGATTTTTGTCATTGTTGGTTTTATTATCATGATTGGTTTTGCGATTCTGGATTATCGGGTTTTTCGCAATCACCCGATTTTTTTATTGATTATTTATATTTTAAGTATTTTGCTTCTGGCCGCGGTTTTGGTTTTCGGAAAAGAGGTGAGAGGAGCAACCAGCTGGTTTCGTTTCGGTCCTTTAAATTTTGAGCCCGTGGAATTCGCTAAATTCGTGATTATTTTGATTTTGGCCGAATATTTTTCTTTGCGCCACATCGAGCTTTATCGCATTCGTCACATTGTTATTTCCGGTCTTTATATGTTGATTCCGGTCGGATTGGTGTTTTTTCAGCCGGATTTGGGCTCAGCAATGGTTTTGGTATTTCTGTGGTTGGGGGTGATGATAATCGCCGGAATCAAGTTGAAGCAATTATTGATTTTATTTTTAATCGGCGCAATAATTTTTGCCGTTGCCTGGTTTGTAATCCTGAAAACATATCAGAAAGACAGGGTAATCAGTTTTATCGACCCTTATCTTGATCCCCTGGGTTCCGGTTATCATCGCATTCAATCGGTGATTGCCGTGGGTTCGGGACATATTTTCGGCAGGGGACTGGGACACGGTCCGCAAAGCCAATTGAATTTTTTGCCCGACCGCTACACCGATTTTATTTTTGCCTCGATCGGCGAGGAAATGGGGTTTGTGGGAGTGGTTTTGATTTTTGTTTTTTATTTTTTGCTGTTTTTCAGAATAATAAAAACCGCGCTTAACACGACCAATAATTTTGCCCGTCTTTTTTGTATTGGCGCATGTATTGTTTTGTTTTTTCAGGTTGTGGTGAATATCGGTATGAATTTGGGAATTCTGCCGATTGCCGGAATCTCTTTGCCGTTCATCGGTTACGGCGGGAGTAATTTATTGATTAGTTTTATTACGCTTGGGATTGTTCAAAGTATCGCTATTCGAAGTAAATAAATTTTATGCGATTGATTTTTAAAATTAAAAAAGCGAAAGAACACGGACGGTCGGGGATTGAGATTGTCCTGTCCCGCAGGGCAGGATCCCGAGCGAAGTCGAGGGATAAAATCTATACGGCAACCACCGAAGATACCGATAATTTGCTTTCCGCGCTTGACAAGTTATTAAAAAGGAATAAAATAGAATTAGAATCCTTGAATGATATTAAGGTGGAGATTGAAAAAGGGGCAGGGCTTACATCTACAAGAATTGTTTTATCAATTGTAAAAGCCCTCAGCCTTGATCTCTAAATAATACTTTTTTGACTGATAGATTTAGGTAAAATAAATAGAAAAGCTCTGAAAAGCCCTATTTTAGGGTATTTTTCTTTTATTATCTTTAAAAAAGTTAATTTGTCCTCGACCAATGGCAAAAATCAAGTATTTTTCAAACTATCCCAAATATTTACTTCCTCTTCCTAATCTCGTTGAAATCCAGCTTAACAGCTATAATCAGTTTTTGAAAAAAAATTTAAGGGAACTATTCGATGAGATTTCGCCAATCCGCGATTATGGCGGAAAGGACTTGGCTTTGTATTTTGGCGATTATTATCTCGATGAGCCAAAATGCGACGAATTAAAAGCCAAGAAAAATGGTCTTTCTTATGAGGCCCCCTTAAGGGTTAAATTGAAACTGGTTAACAAAAAGACCAACGAGACAAAAGAACAGGAAGTTTTTTTGACCGATATGCCCCTAATTACTCCGCGGGGAACTTTTATTTTAAACGGAGTGGAAAGAGTGGTTATCTCCCAGCTGATTCGTTCAGCGGGAGTTTTTTTTACTACCAGTTATATTAAAGGAAGAAAAGTACACGGCGCCAAAATTATTCCCAATCGCGGAGCATGGCTTGAATTCGAGACCGAATATAGCGGATTAATCGCGGTGAGAATCGACCGCAAAAGAAAGATTCCGGTTACCGCTCTTTTAAAAATCTTCGGATTAATCAAAGAGGAGGACATGATTAAAGAATTTAAAGACGTTGATAATGGAGAAATTCAATTTATCAAAACAACCATTGAGCGCGATTCCTCCAAGACTCAAGAAGATGCCTGGATAGAGATTTACAAAAGAATTCGGCCGGGTGATTTGGCTGCGGTTGATAATGCCAGACAATTGATTGAAAATATGTTTAATAATTTCGAGAGATACGATTTGTCCGAAGTGGGAAGATACAAACTCAATCAAAGATTGGGCATTAAAACTTCTTTAGGCAAAGAATTCAGGATTTTAAGAAAAGAAGACCTGGTTTCAATCATCAAGGAAATTATCAAATTGAACAATGACCCGGAAACGCCGGGTGATGACATTGACCATTTGGGCAACAGAAGAGTCAGGGCCCTGGGCGAACTTTTGGAAAATAAGATTCGAGTCGGTTTAGCCAGATTGGAAAGAATTGCCCGTGACAGAATGAGCACCTTGGATGTTTATAATCTTCAACCGGCCCAACTGGTTAATTCGCGACCCTTAATGGCAACGGTAAAAGAATTTTTCACCTCTTCCCAACTTTCCCAGTTTATGAATCAGATTAATCCCTTATCCGAGCTGGAGCACAAGCGAAGACTTTCCGCCATGGGTCCGGGTGGTTTAACCAAAGAACGGGCCGGTTTCGAAGTCCGGGATGTTCATCCCAGTCATTACGGCAGAATTTGTCCGATCGAAACCCCGGAAGGTCCGAACATCGGTCTGGTTGGTCATTTGGCTTCTTATGCCAGAATCAATCCTTATGGATTTATCGAAACGCCTTACCGAAAAGTGAAAAATAGCCTGGTGGGCAATGAAATTGTTTACCTTGATGCTTTTGAAGAAGAAAAATACAATATTGCCCACGCCGGAGTTTCTTTGGATGCCAATCGCAGAATCAAAGACAAAAGAGTGGAAGCCAGAATTCATGGCGAGCCGGGAGTTGTCGATAGAGACAAAGTTGACTTTATCGATGTTTCTCCTTATCAATGCATCAGTATCGCCACGGCCTTGATTCCTTTTGTCGAACACGATGATTCGAACCGAGCTTTAATGGGTTCGAACATGCAGCGTCAGGCAGTTCCCCTGGTTAATCCCGAAGCCCCTTTGGTGGGAACGGGTATCGAGAGCAAGGCAGCCAAAGACTCCGGTCAGGTTGTGCTGGCCGAGGAAGACGGTACGATAAAAGAAGTTGACGCTTCGCATATTATTATTTCCAGCCACGGTAAAACCAAGGTTTATCTTTTTCATAATTTTTTGCGCTCCAACGATTATACTTGTATTACCCAAAGGCCGATAGTCAAAAAGGGTCAGTACGTGAAAAAGGGTGACGTTTTGGCCGACAGTTCTTCAACCGATGACGGCGAATTGGCTTTGGGTCAGAATGTTTTGGTTGGTTTCATGTCCTGGTCAGGAGCTAATTTTGAAGACGCCATAATTCTTTCCGAAAGATTGGTAAAGAACGATTATTTTTCTTCGGTGCACATCGAGGAATTTATTTGTGAAGTGAGAGATACCAAACTTGGCCCGGAAACAACTACGGCCGATATTCCCAACGTGGGAGAAAACCGATTGAAAGACCTGGACGAGGAAGGAATTATCAGGGTCGGTGCCGAGGTTGGTCAAGACGATCTTTTGGTGGGTAAAATTTCCCCCAAAGGGGAGAGTGATTTGACTGCCGAAGAAAGATTGTTGAGGGCGATTTTTGGCGATAAAGCCCGAGACATAAAAGATACTTCTTTAAGATTGCCTCACGGCAAAAGAGGTCGGGTAGTGGGAATTAAAATTTTCTCGCGGGAAAAAGGAGACAAACTTACAGCCGGAGTGATTAAGGCGATTCAGGCGGAAGTAGCCCAATTCAGAAAAGTGGCGGTCGGAGACAAATTGGCTGGCCGTCACGGAAACAAAGGAGTCATTTCCAAAGTTTTGCCAGAAGAAGACATGCCCCATCTCGAGGACGGCACGCCAATTGATATTATTCTTAATCCTTTGGGAGTTGCTTCGCGTATGAATATAGGGCAGATTTTGGAAACCCATTTGGGCTGGGCAGCGCACAAGCTCGGTTATCGCGCCTACAGTCCGCCATTTTCCGGAGTGACCGAGCCGGAAATCAAGGAAGAACTTAAAAAAGCCGGTTTGCCGGAAACCGGAAAAGTTACGCTTTACGATGGTCGAACAGGTGAGAAATTTATGCAGCCGGTAACTGTCGGCTATATTTACATAATGAAATTAAATCATTTGGTTGAGGACAAGATTCACATGCGTTCTATCGGTCCTTATTCTCTAATCACTCAACAGCCATTGGGGGGAAAGGCTCAATTTGGCGGTCAGAGATTCGGAGAAATGGAGGTTTGGGCTCTGGAAGGTTATGGTGCGGCATTTACGCTTCAGGAAATGTTGACCATAAAATCCGATGATGTGGTTGGTCGGGCGAATGCCTATGATTCGATTATCAAGGGCAGGCCTATTCACGCGCCTAATATCCCTTCGTCTTTTAATGTTTTGGTCAGTGAATTGAAATCTTTGGGATTTTCCATAAATCCAATAAAGTCCGCATCAGTCAAAACCACGGAAAAAGAAGAAGAGAAAAAAGAAATTAAAAAAGAAAACTTTATACCAAAAAATAAGAAAAAATAATTATGTTTGATGAATTAAAAAAACCGGAAGATTTCGACGCGCTGCAATTGAAAATTGCCAGCCCTGAAGAAATTTTGGAATGGTCTTATGGCGAAGTAACCAAACCCGAGACCATTAATTACCGAACCCAGAGAGCAGAAAAAGACGGTTTATTTTCCGAAGCGATTTTTGGCCCAGAAAAAGATTGGGAATGTTATTGCGGAAAATACCGAAGAATCCGCTATAAAGGGGTAATTTGTGACCGCTGCGGCGTTGAAGTAACTCGCTCAATCGTCAGAAGGGAAAGAATGGGACACATTAAATTGGCGGTTCCGGTTTCGCATATTTGGTTTTTGCGCGGAGTGCCTTCGAGTATCGGTTTATTGCTGAATATTTCGGTCCAGAAATTGGAAAAAGTAATTTATTTCGCCGCTTACATTATCAGTAAAGTTGACGAGGCAGCCCGGGAAAAAGCTTATCGCGAAATCGAGAGAGAATATCAGACAAAGCTTAAACCAATCAAGGGCAAGGAAGCAAAGAAAGAATTAAAAATGGCTCGCGACCGAGCCAAAGACGAGTTAAGCAAAATAAAGAAATTGGAAATTGTTTCCGAACTCGCTTTTCAAAAACTTTCTCAAAAATACAGTGAGGTTTTCAGTGCGGGAATCGGAGCTGAGGCGGTGCGAGAAGCTTTGAAGAGCATGGATTTGGATAAAACAATAAAAGAATTGGAAGAAGAACTGAAAAGAACTCCTCCTGGCCAGAGAAAGAAGATTTTGTCGCGGTTAAGATTGATTAAGGGATTGAAGAGAGCAGGCATCAGACCGGAATGGATGTTTTTGACGGTTTTGCCAATAATGCCGCCCGATTTAAGACCGATGGTTCAGTTGGATGGAGGTCGATACGCTACTTCCGATGTTAATGATTTGTACCGTCGGGTGATTAACAGAAACAACCGTTTGAAAAGATTATTGGAACTCAATGCTCCGGAAGTAATTTGCCGCAACGAGAAGAGAATGCTTCAAGAAGCGGTTGATGCCTTGATTGACAATACTGCCCGCCGGGGTCAAAAAGCGGTCATGGCTACCACTGGCCAGCGCCGTCAATTGAAATCGTTGGCGGATCTGCTAAGAGGAAAACAGGGCCGTTTTCGTCAGAATCTTTTGGGTAAAAGAGTTGATTATTCCGGACGTTCGGTGATTGTGGTGGGACCGGAATTAAAGCTTAATCAATGCGGAATTCCCAAGATAATGGCTTTGGAATTATTCAAACCTTTTGTCATCAATAAATTAATCGAAAAAGAATTGGTTTACAATATCCGCGGAGCAAGAAGATTGATTGAAGAAGGGGTTAATGAGGTTTGGGCAATTTTAGAGGAAATTACCGAGAGATACTACGTGCTTTTGAATCGAGCTCCGACATTGCACAGGTTGGGTATCCAAGCTTTTAAGCCGGTTTTAATCGAAGGTTTGGCCATCCAAATTCACCCTATGGTTTGTAAGGCGTTCGGTGCCGACTTTGACGGAGACCAAATGGCCGTGCATTTGCCGTTGTCGGAAAACGCCCAAAAAGAAAGTCGGGAAATTATGCTTTCGGCAAAGAATTTATTCAAACCAGCCACTGGCGAGGCGATTATTTATCCAACTTTGGATATGGTTTTGGGTTGTTATTTTATGACCAAAGTTCACGACGGCCTGAAAGGTGAGGGCAAGGCATTTGCCAACGGCGAAGAGGCAATATTGGTTTATCAATCGGATATAATTGATCTTCAGGCAAAGATAAAGGTTTTATTGAACAATTCTTTAATCGAGACCTCGGTAGGTAGAATTATTTTCAACTCGATTCTTCCCCAGGGAATCGATTTCATCAACAAGGAATTGAATGCCAAGCAATTGAAAATGATTACCGAACAAGCCATTACTTTATTGGGTACGGAAAAAGCCGAAGAATTTTTGGATAAAATAAAAAGCCTGGGATTTGAATACGCCACCAAGTCGGGTATCAGCTGGGGTATGGATGATTTGACCACGCCGGTAGATAAATATAAAATCATCGAATCTGCCCAGAAAGAAGTTGATGAAGTGAGAAAACAATATCAAGAGGGACTTTTGACCAAGGTGGAGCGTAAAGCCAGGTCCATTGAAATTTGGTCAAGGATTAAAAACAAGATTTCTGATTTGGTTCCCAAGGCACTCGATCCCCATGGTCCGGTGAATATGATATTTTCTTCCGGCGCCCGAGGTTCCTGGAGCGTGGCTGTGCAATTGATGGGAATGAAGGGCTTGGTGGTTAATCCGGCTTCGGAAGTTATTGAATTGCCCGTTATCAGTAATCTTAAAGAAGGATTTAACGTTTTGGAATACTTTATTTCTACACACGGTGGGAGAAAAGGTTTGGCTGACACGGCGCTCAAAACCGCCAGTGCGGGTTATTTGACCCGAAGACTGGTTGATGTAGCCCAAGACGTGGTTATCAGAAAAGATGACTGCAAAGACAAAGAAGGAATAATAATTTATAAACGCGATTTGGAAGACTTGGGTATATCGTTCGCCGAGAGAATCGTTGGTCGGGTGAGCTTGGAAGAAGTCAAGGAACCAAAGAGCAAAAAAGTTATTCTCAAAAAAAACGAATTGATTGACAAGGCCAAAGCCGAACACATCGAAACTTTGGGAATGGATAAATTATTGGTGCGTTCGCCAATCACCTGTAAGAGCAGATTTGGTTTGTGTAAAATGTGTTACGGTTATGATTTGGGCAGAAATAAACTGATAGAACTGGGCGAGGCAGTGGGAATTATCTCCGCTCAAGCCATTGGTGAGCCGGGAACACAATTGACTCTCCGAACTTTCCATACCGGTGGTGTGGCCGGGGGCGGTGATATTACTCAAGGTTTACCGCGAGTAGAGGAAATTTTTGAAGCCCGAATTCCTCGAGGCAAGGCAGCGGTTTCCGAATTAACCGGACACGTGATAAGCATCAAAGAAAATGCTGGTCAAAAAATAATTAAAATTCAGGGCTGGATAGAGGATAAAACAAAAAAGAGAAAAAAGAGAAGAGCGGTTAAAGAATATATTGTTCCGCCGCAAATTGGTATTTGGGTGCAAAAGGACGATGCGGTGGAGCGCGGTCAACAGCTTTGCGAAGGACCGATTGATTTGAAGGAAATGTTTAAATTAGCTGGCCAGAAAGCGGTTCAGCGCTACATTATTAAAGAAGTACAGAAAATTTATTCTACACAAGGTGGTGGTTTGAACGACAAACACATTGAGGTGATTATACATCAGATGTTTTCTCGGGTAAGAGTTAAAGACCCCGGCGATACCAATCTTTTGGTCGGTGCAGTAACAGAAAAAGATATATTTTTGGAAGCAAATGATAAGATAAAGAAAGCGAACAAAAGACCAGCTACGGCTCAGCAGATGATTTTGGGTATTACCAAAGTTGCTTTAAGCACCGAGAGTTTCTTGTCCGCGGCATCATTTCAAGAAACGGTGAGAGTTTTAATTCGGGCCGCAAGCCAAGGAAGAATTGATTCTCTAAGAGGATTGAAGGAAAACGTGATTATCGGCAAATTGATTCCCGCTGGAACGGGATTTCGAGAAAGACCGAGAAAGGAAGAGAAAGAATAGATTTTATTCGCCCTCCCGTTGCGCGGGAGGGCTTTTTTATTTAACTTGGAATTTGTGTTATAATAAGTTATATGAACAAAAAGAAGTTAAAGAAGCTGAAGAAAAAAATCAAGAAATACGAAGAAAAGCGGGAAAAGAAACCCAAGCTGAATATTCATCCGGAAACCAAAAGAGGAGTGGCGGCAGTAATTTTATTTACTTTGGCCGTGATTTTTATTTTGAGCTTTCAGGGAGTTGGTGGTTTTTTGGGCGAATATCTTTTAAAGGGTTCGAAATTTATTTTTGGTTCTTGTTTATGGATTATTCCTTTGGCTTTTATCGCGGCCGGCATTGCGATTTTGAAAGAAATTCACAGAAATGTTTATCTTTCCACTTTATTGGGAATGTTTATTTTTATTTTGAGCATTCTGGCTCTGGTGCATATTCTATTTCCCAATGGCGAAACGTACCGTGCTGGCTTGCTTGGTTATTTGATTTCCTGGCCGTTTTTAAAAATATTCGGTTTTTGGGTGAGTGTAGTTGTTTTTGTCGCTGCTTTATTTATCTCGATTTTGATTGCTTTTAACATTCCCTTAAGAAAATTGCCCAAAGAAGAAGAAGAAGAGATAGTTACAGAAAAACTATCCAAAGAAATCAAGGGTTTACCCGGTCCGGAAAAAAGAGTGGCCCGTTTTATGAGGGGAATTTTGGGAAAGCCTGGTTTTAAGAGTAAAGAATTGGACGAGGAAGAGAAATCCGCCGCAAGCTCCGAAGGCAAGCAGGCGGGCGGAGAGGAAGAGTTGCTGACTATTTCCGGTCCGGGCATCAAAGATTATACTTTTCCGCCCCTCGAGTTATTGGAGGCAGACAAGGGTTATCCGGCCGGCGGGGACATCAAAACCAATGTGAACATTATCGAGAAGACTTTGGAGAACTTCGGAATTCCCGTAGAAATGGGCGAGGTTAATGTCGGTCCCACGGTTACGCAATACACTCTCAGGCCGGCTGGCGGCGTAAAATTGACCAAAATCACTACCTTGCATCGGGACATATCTCTGGCTTTGGCCGCGCATCCGATTAGAATCGAGGCGCCAATTCCTGGCCGTTCTTTGGTCGGCATTGAAATTCCCAATAAAACCAAAACTTTGGTGCGTTTGCGCGACTTGTTGGCTGGTTATGATTACAAAAAAGACGGTCATAATTTGAATATGGTTTTGGGCCGCGACGTGGCTGGTAATCCTTTATGGGCAAATTTGGTAAAAATGCCGCACCTGTTAATCGCTGGAGCAACCGGCAGCGGTAAAAGTATTTGTATCCACAGCTTGATTATCAGTTTGCTTTATCAAAAATCTCCTTGGGAGCTGAAATTTATTTTGGTTGACCCCAAGAGAGTGGAACTTCCTCTTTATAACGGTATTCCTCATTTATTAACTCCGGTAATCGTGGAATTGAATAAAGTACTTAATGCTTTCAAATGGGCAATCAAGGAAATGGAGGAAAGATACAAGAAACTGGCTGAAGTCGGAGCAAAAGATCTGGCCTCCTACAACGAAAAAGTAAGCAAATCCTCGCCGCAAAATATTTTACCCTATATTATAATTATTGTTGATGAGTTGGCGGACATTATGGCTGCTTTTGGCAAAGAAGTGGAATGGGCAATCGTGCGTTTGGCGCAGATGTCGCGGGCAATCGGAATTCATTTGGTGGTTTCAACCCAAAGGCCGTCCGTAGAAGTGATTACCGGTTTGATTAAAGCCAATATCACTTCACGAATCGCTTTGCAGGTTGCCTCCCAAGTCGATTCCCGAACAATTTTAGATATGGGTGGCGCAGAAAGATTATTAGGTAATGGCGATATGTTGTTTCTGGCCGGGGACGCTGGGAAGCCGCGAAGAATTCAGGGAGTTTATATGTCGGAAAGAGAAATCAGAAACGTGGTTAAATTTCTGAAAAAAGAAGCCGGTGACATTGAATACGAAGAAATTATTCCCGAACCAAAAGAGCAGAGAAGTTTCGAGGGGCAAAGTTTGTCTTTGGACGATCCATTGTTTGAAGATGCAAAACAGTTGGTTATTCAAACCAACAAAGCATCGGCTTCGTATTTGCAAAGAAGATTCAGAATCGGTTATGCGCGGGCAGCGAGTTTGTTGGATATGATGGAACAGGAAGGAATAATCGGTCCGTCCGACGGCGCCAAGCCGCGCCAAGTTTTAATCAAAAGAAAAGGAGAAGACTTGTCCGCCGAAGAGGAGGATTTGGGTGAACTGGACGAAACAATAAAAGAAAATGAAATTCCGATTCCATCCGGTAAAAAAGGAGAAGAAGAAATTGAGGAAACCGAAGAAGAGGAAACAAAAGAATCAGAAGACGAAGAAGAGACCGAAGAGAAGGATGAATTTTAAATAATATGCAGAGAATAAAATTGGAACTAAAAGACAAGCCAATTGAGCCGTTGGTCAAAAGGAGGAGTTTGGCCATAACCCCGAAGCGGATTATCTTTCTGATTTTTATTTTGTTTTTGATTGCCGTGGCCTGGTTTTTTTGGAAAGAAATATGCTTTTTAATCAGACCGCCACAATTGGAAGTTAGCCAGCCGCCTGCCGACATTGCGGTTAATCGGGAAATTTTTGAAATTATCGGCAAAACCAGCCCGGTTGCATATTTGACGGTTAAGGACGAAGAAGTGTACGTTGATAAAGACGGAAGTTTCAAAAAAGAAATAGAACTTTCTCCGGGCGTAAATACAATCAAAATTGAAGCGAAAAATAGGTTTGGAAAAACAAACACAATTATAAGAAGAATAATTTTTAACCCTGCACCTTAGTTCGAAAAAAAATTCTTAGAATTATTTTATTTAAAATTAATATTTGTCTCTGTTCCTGGGAAATATATTTTTTCTAAGGTGCAGGGTAAATCAAAAATATGGAAAAACAAACAAAAGAAAAAACCATTGATAAATCAAAGGTTTTGGAAGAGACTGTTTCCGAAATTAAAGAGCGCTTTGGCGAGGGCTCGATTATGAAATTGGGCGAAGCCAAAAGAGTAGACGTGGATGTAATTCCTACTGGTTCGGTTTCTTTGGATTTGGCTTTGGGAGTCGGCGGTATGCCTCGGGGCAGAATCGTGGAAATTTTCGGCGCGGAAAGTTCGGGCAAGACAACTCTGGCTCTGCATATTACTGCCGAAGCGCAGAAAAAAGGAGGGATTGCGGCTTATGTTGATGCCGAACATGCTTTGGATCCGGAATACGCCAAAAGAATCGGCGTGAAAATCAACGATTTATTGATTTCCCAGCCCGATAGCGGAGAACAGGCATTGCAGATTGTCGAGTCTTTGGTTAAATCGGGCACGATTGATGTGGTTGTGGTTGATTCGGTTGCCGCATTGACTCCGCGAGCGGAAATCGAAGGTGAAATCGGAGACCAGTTTATCGGTCTTCAAGCGCGTTTGATGTCTCAAGCCCTAAGAAAACTGGGTTCGCAAATCGCCAAGTCCAACTGTATTGTTATTTTCATCAATCAAATCAGAATGAGAATCGGAATTATGTTTGGCAATCCGGAAACAACCCCGGGCGGTAAGGCATTGAAATTTTATTCCTCGGTAAGACTTGAGTTGAAAAGAACCGCGCAAATCAAAAAAGGCGAGGAATCGATCGGGAACAGAGTAAAGGCAAAAGTCGTAAAAAATAAAGTTGCCGCGCCGTTTCAAACAGCTGAATTCGATATTATGTTCAATGAGGGAATTTCTTACGAAGGGGATATTATCAACACGGGAATGAAATACGGAATAATAAAAAAATCCGCAATCACTTTGAGCTACGGAAACATAAAACTCGGCGCGGGTCTGGAAAAGGCAAAAGAGTTTTTAAGGCAAAACAAACCGATTACCAAACAAATTTTGAGCGAAATCCATAAAGCAGCAAAAGAGCAAAAATCTCCTTGAAACCCCTTTGATAGTATTTTTAAAAAATTCTGTCATCTATTGACAGAATTTTTGTTTAGGTGTATAATGTGAACAGGAGGTTAAAATGGAAAATATTCAGAAAAATCGGATGCTTTGGAGAATTCCTCTGGTTACGGCGATTCTTTTCGCTCTATTCTGGGGAATCTGGTACTTGACCGGCAGTTCGGTTCCGATTATTTCGGAATTGAAAATTGACAGCAAAACCACTATTCAACTTCCGTTTTCAATGTCGCGCTGGTGGGACGTGCTTATTGCTCCAACTTGGGCCGTGTTTCTGATTTTGTTATTTACCAATAATAGAATCAGAAAGGACGAAGATCTGGCCGCTAGTCTGGCCTTTGGTCTGGGCGTCGGTCTGGTCTTTGGCCTAGCCTTTTTCCTTGTTGGTTGTCTGATTATTGGTCTGGCCGCTTTCCTAGTCACTGGTTTTGGCTTTGGTCTGGACGCTGGTCTGGGCGCTGGTCTGGTTGCTGGCCTAGGCACTGGTCTGGGCGCTGGTCTGGCCTTTGGTCTGGGCGCCAGCTTAGCCGTTGGCCTGGTTATTTGTCTAGAATTTCTTTTTCCGAAAAGAATCCGGGTTAAAACCAACCATTGGCTTATCGGCAAATGAATTTTCGGGGTTGTATCAGCAAAAGCTGAACAACCCCATTTCTTTTCTAAAAATAAAAATTTCGGAGGTGCGACCTCCGAAATTTTATCCTATTAGACTTATAGGTCTTATAAGTCCTATTTTATCTTGTGGTAAACGGCAATAAGCCCAAAATGCGGGATTTTTTTATTGTGCGGGACAGTTTTCTCTGGTGCTTGGCGCAGACCCCGCTTTGTCTTCGGGGTTTTATTTTTGCCAAAGGATCCAAAAATCTCGACACCAGTTCCGTGTCTTTATAATCAATATCCTTGATGTTTCTTTTACAAAAATAACAATCTCGCGTCATAGATTTTAAAACGGTATGTCTTCTGTCTTTACCTCGTCTCCGGTATTTTCTTTATTTGTTTCTTCTTCGACCTGAATTTCTTCAAGATGTTCCGCTTCCGGTTCAACGGGCTTTGTTTTCTGGGGTTCTTTTCCCATTTGACTGGCCATTTTTGGCCCCATTTGCAATCTTTCTGCCACTATTTCGGTTCTGTATTTGGTCTCGCCGTTTTGACCTTGCCAGGTTCTGGTTTGCAATCGTCCCTCCACCATAACCAGACTTCCTTTGATTAAATATTGATTGCAGATATCCGCCAATTTTCCGAAGGCCACAATATTGTGGAATTCGGTTTGTTCCTGTTTTTCGTGGCTTTCGGCATTTACCCAAACGCGATTGGTGGCCAAGCCAAAGGTTGAAATTGCCTGACCACTGGGCAAGGCCCTTGATTCCGGGTCGCGAGTAAGTCGGCCGATTAAAAATACCTTATTTAAATTCATATATTTGGTTAATTAATAATTATTGAAAATAATTTCTAAACTTCTCCAATTATTTCGTCTAATTTTTTATCGATTTCTTTAAGATTTTCTTCCGATGATTTTTCCGGCGCTTCCGGCAAGGGCTTGACAAAAGCAGGAGCTTTTCTCGGCTTTAACGGCTTCTTGATGGTTTTTGGCTTTTCGATTTTTGTTTTGGGAATCTCCAATTGATTGATGATGTGTCTTAAAATTTGTTTATTTATTTTAAATTGTTTGGAAAGATTGGCAATATTTTCCGGCGAGACGGAAACTTGGGTAATTAAAAATATTCCTTGTCCTTGTTTGTTAATCGGGTAGGCGAGGGTTCTTTTTTCCGACTCCTTGAAATTGATTGTTCCGCCAAGTTGGGTTAGGGTGCCGCTAATTTCATCTCTAAATTTATCAAAATCAGCTCCTTCCAATTGAGGAGAAAGAACAAAAATAACCTCATAATCTTTTAAAAGGATATCTTCCATATTTTCTCCCATATTAGCAGATTATATTTGTTTTGGCAAGTTATATTTTGAACTCCAATATATCCCCGTCTTTAACCGTATAATTTTTTCCTTCGGTTCTGATAAGCCCTTTTGTGCGGGCATCGTGCCAAGAACCGGCTTCCACTAATTTATGGTAATTTATCACTTCGGCGCGAATGAATTTTTCCTGAAAATCGGTATGCACTATTCCGCCGCATTGTGGAGCAGTCGCACCCGTTTTCGCTGTCCAAGCCCGCGTTTCTTCCCCGCCTTTGATGGTATAGAAAGTGATTAAATCGAGAATTTTGTAGCAGGTTTTAATCAATACATCCATCCTTGGTTTTAGTTTAAGCTCTTCCAATTCTTCTGACGATAATTCGGATAATTCCAATTCCAATTTCAAATCCAGAGGGATGGTATTGTCGGGTAGAGTTTTCAATAATTCCAGTTCTTTGTCGGTTCCCCGGCTGTTAATAAGATAGATAACCGGCTTGCTGGTTAAAAAACTTAGGTGCTTGATTGATTCTTTTTCTTTTTCATCCAAATTCAATTGGGAAATCATCTTTCCTTCGTTGAGATTGTTTTTGATTTTTATGACGAGTTCCGATTCTTTTTTTGCTTCCTTATTGTCCGGATTTCTGGTTTCACTTTGCAGTTTTTCCAAATGTTTTTCAATGGTTTCCAAATCCTTCATCATCAGTTCGGTATTTACGATATCGATGTCTCTTTGTACGTCGAGCGAATCCTCGATATGTTTGATATCCGCTGCTTCGAAAGAACGAACCACGTGCACTATCGCGTCAACCTCTCTGATGTGGGATAAAAACTGATTACCCAAACCTTCGCCTTTGTGCGCGCCTTTAACCAACCCGGCAATATCCACAAATTCGATAATTGTCGGCGTTGTTTTTTGTGGCTTGATAATCCCCGCGATTTTATCCAGCCGTTCGTCCGGAACTTTGACAATGCCGACATTCGGGTCAATAGTGCAAAAAGGATAATTGGAAATATCCACCTCTTGTTGCGTTAAGGCCTTGAACAGCGTGGATTTCCCCACATTCGGCAATCCAATTATGCCAACCGAAAAATTCATACAATACCATTATATCATATGGTATAATAAATTTATATGACCAATTTGGATAAAATTTTTAAGGCCTATGATGTGAGGGGGATTTATCCCAACGAGATAAACGAGGATTTGGCTTATAAAATTGGTCGGGCAGCGGCTAAATTTTTGAAAGCCAAAGAAATCGTTGTTGGCAGAGATAATCGCTTATCGTCCGCATCTTTGTCTCGTTCTCTTTGCGAGGGGATTCGCGAGGAGGGCGTTGATGTATTGGATATTGGCGTAGTCACTACGCCGATGCTTTATCTTACGGTGATAAAATACGACTATAAGGGCGGAATAATGGTAACTGCTTCTCATAATCCCAAAGAATATAATGGTTTTAAATTTGTTAAAGACGACGCCATGCCCGTAGGAATGGATTCGGGCTTGGATAAAATCAAAAAAATGGTAAGCAGCGGCTTTGTGCGGAAGTGGGAAGGCAAAAGAGGCGAATCAAGCAAAAGAGAAGTTCTGTTGCATTATATTAAAAATATCATCAGGTTTGCCGATATCAAGAAAATCAAGCCATTGAAAGTAGTCATTGATACTGCCAATGGTACGGCAGGAACAGTTGTGCCGGAATTATTTAAGAATTTTCCCGTCAGGGTAATTCATATTTTTTCCGAATTGGACGGCTCATTTCCCAATCACGCTCCCAACCCGGTAATTTCGGAAAATACTGTAGCTCTGCAGAAAAAGATTTTGTCGGAAAATGCTGATTTGGGAGTTGCTTTTGACGGCGACGGAGACAGGGTTATTTTCTTTGATGAAAAAGGTGACAGAGTGAGCCCGGATTTAATCGCCGCATTATTGGTTCATCATTTATACAGAAATGTCGGTAAAATTCTTTATACGCCCGTAGCCAGCCGTATATTTCGGGAAGAAATCAGAAAATCGCACAATGAACCGATTTGTTCGAAAGTCGGCCACACTTTTTTGAAGAGCAAAATGATGAATCAGAAAATTTTCTTCGGCGCTGAATCATCAGGACATTACTATTTGAGAGACAATTATTATGTCGAGTCGTCGTTTATTGTTTTGATTAAAATAATGGAATTAGTTTCCGAAAAGAATAAGCCGTTATCCGAATTAATTCACCCCTTTGAAAAATATTTCAGAGATAGAGATGATTTTAAAGTCGAGAATCCCAATAAATTAATCAAAAAACTGGAAAAGAAATATAAAAATGCCTCACGGTTCTCGCTCTATGATGGTTTGACAATGGAATTCCCGAATTGGTGGTTTAATCTTCGGGCTTCCAATACCGAGCCGATTATGCGTTTGACCGTTGAGGCAAAAACAAAAAATTTATTGGATAAAAAGTTGAAAGAACTTAAAAATTATTTTAAATAAGACCCATTTTTCCTTTGATTTCCTTCATTGTTGCTTGGGCGATTTTTTGGGCTTTGTTTTGTCCCTCGGCTAGGATTTTTTCCACTAGTCGGGGATTTTTTTCGAATTTTTCCCTTGTTTCCTGAATTGGCTTTAATCCTTTAATGATTACTTCCGCCAAATCTTTCTTGAATTCGGCATATCCTTTGCCCTGATATTTCTTTTCGATATCAATAATCGATTTACCTGAAAACAAGTGATAAATCGTCAAAAGATTGGAAATCGCAGGTTTGTTTTTTTCGTCGTATTTTATTTCGCGGCCGGAATCAGTCACGGCTGTTTTTATTTTCTCTCTGATGGATTCGGGTGAGTCGGATAAAGCAATACCTTCTCCGCCTGTTTTACTCATTTTTTTAAATGGATCGGTTAATGATTTTATTCTTGCTCCCATTTCTTCATTAACAATTCCTTTTACAAGCGGGAAAGTTTTACCGAACATTTGGTTGAAGCGTCGGGCTAAATCGTTGGTAATTTCAACGTGAGGCATTTGATCTTCGCCTACCGGCACAAGAGTGGCTTTATAAAGAAGAATGTCCGCCGCCATTAGAACCGGATAAGCAAGGATTCCCAAATTTCTGTGTTTTGGGTGCAATTCGAGTTTTTCCTTGTAAGTAGGAATACGCTCAAGCCACGATATTGGGGTTAAAGCTCCTAAAATCCAAGCCAATTCCGTGTGTTCGGGAATTTGAGATTGGATTATGATGATTGATTTTTTCGGGTCAATTCCAGCTGCCAAATAATCCAAAACTAAATTATAAATATCCTTCTGAATTTGTTTGGGATTAAACGGAGTGGTAATTGCGTGATAATCAACAACGCCAAAAATACATTGGTGTTTTTTTTGTAATTCCACCCAATTTTTCAAAGCTCCCAAATAATTTCCAATATGAAGTTGTCCACTGGGTCTCATCCCGCTAAATATTTTCATAGTTTTTATTTACTCAACTTGTCCCGTTAATTACCAAAGGTAATTTTACGGGATAAATTTAAAAGTGGAGAGGATTTGATTGAAGACATCCATATGTTTTGTAGAATTTTTAATAGAGATCGTATAAACAAACTTTTCTTTAGCCACATAAACAGACCTTAAAACATCCATTCCGCTCACCTCGAAAACTAATCCGGAAAAACCATCTATATTTAATGTTTCTTTTTTAATATATCCACTGGGCAAGCTTTTATAATAGCAATTTTTTTGTTCCATCCATTCTTGGGTTGATAATTTATCATTATTTTCTTCGATAACAATATCTATACAATCAAATCGCCCAGTTGATCCACCGGGACCACTTACAATTGGGTCATTTTTATCGCATAACGTTATGCTTTGTAGGCTTGTTCCACACGACCCTCTTTTTCCGGGACTAAATGTATATGTTTTTTCTACGTACCAATTATTGGGATGTTCAAACTCAAACCCATAATCTTCGTTTGTATAAATCTTCCACTCCGCAGTTTCATCAATAAATTTAAAAGTGGAGAGGATTTGACGCAGTAAATCTTCGTCAGAATTTATGGCTTCAAAATTATAAATTTTGTCATTGTTCTCGGTTTTATAATTTATTCCTTCCATCATTGCTCCCATAATTTCGTATCTTAAAAATTCTATATCGTTTATTGTTTGCGTGCTTGTATTAATCGCATCCTTGGCATAAAAAGAATTTGTAAAGAGTATGTCGGAAAAATCGTATTCGGTATGACAATTTCCGGTTTTATTAGCACAATTAGTCTGATTTTCAGACATCGCAGCTTGCATTTCAGGAGAAAAAAAGCTTATCTGCCCGACAAATTCTTCGCTAGACCAATCAGTAGGTATTTTTATCTCAAACCCATATTCTGTATTCGTATACGTTTTCCAGCCCGCCAATGTATCTTTTTGGGGAATAGTTTTTGTCCAGTAAGCATTTTCGATAGATTGTAATTTTATTTCATCAAGCACCGAAGATTTATATTGAATCAGTAAAATTATTACCGCAACGCCTATTGCCGTAATCGCGATGAATACCCAAATGGGTAATTTTGCTTTTAAAAACATATTTTTAGTTTAATTAGAAATTAGAGTAATTAGGTTAATTAGAAATTTTATCGAACTTTTGAGCCATTGTCGACCTTTTTATCAGGATGCAATAAAGTTGCCTTTCCATCAATATCTATGGCAAGTATCATTCCTTGGCTTTCGATGTTGCGGAGTTTTTTTGGTTCGAGATTGGTTAAAATCGGAATTTGCTTTCCCTCGAGTTCCTCGGGATTATAATCTTGGGCAATTCCGGCAACAAGCGTTCTTTTTTCTTCGCCAATATCAACTAAAAGTTTCAGCAGCTTATCCGCGCCTTCTACTTTTTCCGCTTCCAGGATTGTTCCGATCTTGATTTCCAATTTATTGAAATCGTCAAAAGATATCATAATTTCATTATAGAATAAATCTTGGAATAAAAAAAGCCCCGTAGGGTTTCCATTAGGATTGACCCTTCGGGGCAAAAGACAAACCCTTCTTCGGGAGAAGGTCTTGATAAAAGAAGGCCTCGAGAGGCCAAATTAAGTGTGATGGTGAAAAAAGTGTTGGGAAGTAATTTGGTTACTCGAGGCCTATGTTATTGGGATAGTTTTTATAAAGAGCTGTAAGGTGCTGTCTGTTTTGTATTTTGTGTTTGAAGGTTTTGAGTCGTTATATTAGGATATTCTTTTAAAATACCCGTGTCAAGTGCCTTGGCCTGTGGATAACTTTTTTGATAAAAAAATGGCCCCGAGCGAGTTCTTATTAAAGAACATCATCTCGGGGCGCCTTGGATGAGGAACGAACAATGAAAAAGTGCGGGGGGACCGACCAGAAAAGATTCAGTCGGTCCCAGGAGAGAGTTGAACAATGAAAAAGAAACGAGAATTCAGATTATCATCTAAAAACTCGGATGTCAAGCCCTGATTAATTTTGTGCCGAGAGCGAGATTTGAACTCGCATGGACTCGCGTCCGCTAGCCCCTGAAGCTAGTGCGTCTGCCAATTCCGCCATCTCGGCTTATTTACCCCGAGCGAAATCGAGGGGTTTCCATTCGTATTTTTGTGGGTTAATAAGAAAATCTAATTTTTTTGGCTGATCTATTGATTCGTAAATCGGCTTATTTTTATCCAGGTCAAAAGCATAAAAATTATTCGGCTCTTCAAATCTTAATTCGGGAATTGTTTCGTAGTTTTTGTTTTTTATCCAGCTTATCGCGAGCTTTGTCGAGGGATCTTTTATCGCGTAATAACAAAAGCCGTGTCTTGCCCGGAATGGTTTGTAAATATTGGAGCCAAAATTTCTGCAAATCCAATTACACGTTTTCAGTTCTTTATCCGAAGGATTGATAATCAAATGTTCGTAATTGGGCAGAATAATCACCTTGTCTCCTTTTTTGGCTCGGGTGGCAACAACATCCTTTATGTGCTCGTCATCCGAATCCTGCTGAAGAAAAATCGCTTCGCCCTCCAAAACCTCGTAAAGTTCGGGATAAGTAATACTTGTTCCCGGAACAATCGGATGGTCGTGGCCTAAAGTTTTATTGAATTCCATTCCCAGCATAACCGGGAGAAAAAGAGTGATGTCGTATCTTAAATCGTTATTAGCTATTTTTTGACGGTCCAATTCATTTTCCGACAAATCCCGATACATGTAATACAATTCAAAATTATCGGCTTTTTCAAGCCACTCTCGGTCATAAACCACATCTTCGATATCGTCCAATTTCCTGATATCGTATTTTAAATTTTTTAAATCAATCATTTTTTTACTCTTTGTGTTTTTATATACCACTTTTCGACGTCCGAAAATCTTTCGGATGGTAAAACGACATTTTTTACTTCAATCCCTTTTATTCTTTTCGCCGCGTAGTAAGGATGATAAGAGCTGTAAAGAAAAACTACGGGCGCGTCATCGACAACCAATTGTTGAAATTCTTTGTAATCTTTCAGGCGAGCATCTTGGTTCAGGTTTTGTCTGGCATCTTTTAATAATTCGTCCACCTTTTTATTGTCGTAGAGGGCCAAATTTAAACCTGGATCTTTTTTCTGAGACGAGTGCCAGAAGCTGTAAGGGTCAGGGTCTAATCCCAAAACTTCGCCGAACAATAATGCCTGATATTCCCGCGGTCTGATGTTTTCTTGCTGGATTCCTCCGATGTTCAAAATTTTTACGTTTACTTTCGCTCCGATTTTAGACCACTGCTCCTGTAAAATATTGGCGGTTTGCTGAAGTTGTTGTAATTCCGTGGTGATTAAATCGAATTCCAATTTATCTTCTTTTTTTTCGCGGACGCCGTCGTTATCAGTATCCTTCCAGCCGGCTTGTTCCAAAATGTTCTTGGCATATTCCGTATCAAAGTTATAAATTTTCGTCTCGTCGGTATGCCCCCAGACGCCGGTGGGGATAGGGGAATCAACCGGCTTGCCTTCGCCTTCCAAAACTTTTTCGATTATTTCTTTTTTATCGGTGGCGTAATTGAGGGCTAATCTTACATTTTTGTCGGCCAGCGCCTTGCTTTTGGTTTGGTTGAAAAAAACAGCGAAATAGCGGGGTAAATTCAACTCGTAAAGGTAAGATTTTGATTTTGTTCTTTTTAAAAGAGTTTTATTTTGGATGGAAAGCAGGCCAAAGTTGTCAATGCTGTTTCTGTTATAGGCTTTAATCAGGCTTTCTTCATCGGGATAGAAATAGAGTTCAAGTTTTTCTATAAACGGTCTGCGGTCATAACCATAATCGCCAAAAGCTTCCAATTTTATATAGTTGATAAATCCCTCTTTGTCTTTTTTGAGTTTTTTAAGTTTATACGGCCCGGTGCCGATGGGCGAGAAGTTTTCTTGGGCAAGCAGGAATTTTTCCGGCAGAATTTTTTCCCAAATATGCTTGGCGATTATTCCGGTTGTGGTATTGGCCAAAAACGGCGCATAAGGACTTTCCAGTTTAAAACGGACAGTAAAATCATCGATTTTTTCCACATCCACGCCTTTCCAGCTGGCTCTTAAAGGACTGCGGGAGTCGGGATTTTGGATTGCTTTGATGGTAAAAACAACATCGTCAGCATTTAACGATTGGCCGTCGTGCCATTTGATGTCTTTTCTTAAAAAGAAATCATAGACTTTGCCTTGTTCGCCAACGGCATATTTTTCCGCTAACTCGGGCACCAAATCTCCTTGACTGTTGTATTTCATTAATCCGGAAAATATCAATTCGGTCACATCCCGGTCGGCATCGTTGGCTTGGCTTAGAATCGGATTTAAATATTGAGGACTATCGACGATTCCTTCCCTAAAACTCCCGCCATAATTGGGAACCACGATTGTATTTTTTATATTGTAAGAAATCAACCATCCGAAAAGAGAAATTATTCCCAAAAATAAAAATCCCAGTATAAAATAGCGTTCTTTTTTATTAAGAACACTGGGAATTTTTTGCCATTGATGCCAAGAAGGAATTTTGGAGAATAATCTTTTGATGAATTGTACGAATTTTCGCATTATTTAATCGCCATTCTCACCACGGCACTCAAAATAAGAAGCACCGAAAGAACAATTGTGGCAATAAAAATAATTTTTTCTGCTCCACGTTTTTTGAAATAAAAATCCCCCGATCCGCCAAAAGCACCGGAAAGACCAGCTCCTCTTTGTTGCAGCAAAATAGTAACAATCAGCAATCCGCTGATAACAATTTGGATTATGTTTAAGATTTGTTCCATAATTTTATACTACGGGTTTTTTCTTGGTTGTCTTTATAATAATCGTATTGATAATCGAGATTATAAGTGAGCCCCAAAGATAACCTAAAAGACTGGTGATTTTCAATCCTTCCACAAACCAATCGACGCCAAAAAGGATTACGGCATTGATTACGATAACGAAAAGTCCGAGGGTAATGAAAATCAAGGGGGCGGTAACGATTTTTAAAATCGGCCTGATAATCAGATTGGCAACTGTCAGAATCAAGCCCACAATCAAATAGTCCACCCAATCGCCGGTAAAGATTATTTGTTTTATAAAATATTGGGCAATAAACATACCCAGGGTATTGGCCAAAATTTGCAAAATAAATCTAAAAAGCCAGCGCATATTATTTTTTTAGTAAATTTTTAAGCTGAAAAACGCGTTTTCCCGAAACTCTCATCTTCGGTTTCCTCTTTTTTCCCCGTCTTTCGATTTTTTCTTTGGTTTCTTCCGGTATCACCGAATCGTCATCTATAATTTTCGCCATATTTTCCATAATAACCCTATTTTAATGATTTTACAAGATTGATGCTATAATATAATTATGAATCTTAATCTTTTGGAGAAAGCGATTTTGGCCACGATTGTTTATTACGATATTCTGGATTATCCCTTGACCGGATTCGAGATTTCTAAATACCTGACAAATCCTTTGCACATTATTTCTTTGACCGAGTCGATGCAAAATGTCCAATTGGAACCTCTGGGCAATATATCTTTAATGGACATTTTGAAGTCCTTAGAAGACGCGCCGCTAGAAAAAATTATTGACGAGAAAAATGGATTTTATTTTTTAAAAGGCAGGGGATGCTTGGTGGAGCAGAGAATCGAACGGCAAAAAATCGCTGCCTCGCGCTGGAAAAAAGTTTATAAAGTTGTAAAGACCATTCAAGCCGTTCCCTTTATCAAAATGGTCGGGGTTTGTAACAGTTTGGCAATCAATAACTCCAAGCAAGACGCGGATATCGATTTTTTTATCATTATTAAAAAAAACAGGATTTGGCTGACCAGATTATTGATTACCCTTTTGGTTTGGCTGAAAAGGGAGTGGCGGCACAAGGAAAAAATCGCCAATAAAATTTGTTTGAGTTTTTACATTACCGATGATGTCTTGAATCTTGAGTCGATAGCCATTAAACCTTATGATATTTATTTGGCGAATTGGATTGCTCAGCTGAGGCCGATTTATTACGAGAACCAAATTTATCGTGATTTTATTGTCAAAAATCTCTGGGTGAGAAATTATTTGGCGAATTTCGGAAAAATTTTAAATTATTTTCATCCGGAATTTAAAAGCAACAGATTTTTACTGACCATTAAGACCGTAAAAGAAAAGCTGTTCAGCGGTTTGCTGGGCAACCTTGTCGAAAAATTGCTGAGATTTTTTCAGAAAAATCGGATTAGCCGCAAATTAACGCCGCACGAAATTCCCACCGCGGTTGTGGTTTCCGATAAAATGCTGAAATTTCACGAAAACGACAAAAGAGAATTTTTCCAAAAAGCGTTTTTAGACAAGTTGAAACAAATTCTGTCTTCTTGACGCGGTTTATAATAAATGTTAGGATTGCATCTTACGGAGAAAGGAGGACGAAATGAAAATGTTCGCACATTTTTTAAGAAAGAAAAAGAAACCGGCAGCGATTAAAGACGAGATAAGTCCAGATAGAGTTAGAAAAATTATTTCAGATTTGAAAGGCAGAGCCGATGAGCGGAGAGCTTTTGACATAGTTGAAACCTATCTTAGGACCTTAATCAGAAAGAGGGCGGAAGAAGGTAAGTTGGGCTTAAAAGGATTAACAAATATAGAATTTTATGCGGGCAGATACAATACCGAGGAGAACTTGAAGAATAACCGAGGCGAACCGGGAAAGGATATTTGGATTAGATTATTATTCCCGTTGGAATTAAGGGGAGAAAAAATTGATATCGAGGCAAAAAGCTCGAAATGGGGGGAAAAAGAGCACAAAAAAAGATACACTACGCCGGTCGTAATTGTTAATCCAAAAATTTCCGACAGCAAAATTGCCCAAAGGATATATAATATAATCTTTGAATTTGTGAGGGCAAAATTAAAAGAAAAAAACGGGCCTTGTTTTTAAAAAGATACAAGGCCCTTTTTTCTTGACATCTGAAATCATTTGTCTTAGAATGAGAATTCAATAATAATTAATGGATAAACCTATGAATATTAAACCATTGGATGACAGAGTTTTAATCGAACCGATTTCCCCCGAGGAAAAAACTAAATCGGGAATTATTCTTCCCGATACAACCGAAGAAAAGCCCGAACAAGGCAGAGTTGTTGCCGTTGGCCAAGGCAGAATCAACGCTAATGGTCAGCGCATTCCCATGACCGTTAAAACGGGTGATGTTGTTATTTTTACCAAATACGGGCCAAGCGAGGTTAAGATCGATAATAAAGTATATTTAATTGCCAAAGAGGAGGATATTTTGGCGATAACCCATGAGCAAACAATTTAAATTCGACGAGGATGCTCGTCAATCACTCAAAAAAGGCGTTGACAGATTAGCCAACGCAGTTAGGATTACCCTCGGTCCCAGAGGTCGTAATGTAGTTTTGGACAAGGGTTTTGGTACTCCAGCCATTACCAACGATGGCGTAACCATTGCCAAGGAAGTTGAGTTGGAAGACAAGTTTGAAAATATGGGTTCGGAACTGATAAAGGAAGTAGCCGAGAAAACCAATGATGTAGTCGGAGACGGCACAACCACAGCCGTGGTATTGGCTCAGGCAATGATTGAAGAGGGTTTGAAATATGTGAACCCCAAAGCTGATATTTTCACCATTAAAGCTGGCATAGAAGACAAAGTTAAGGCCATAGTAGAATTCTTGAAGAAAAGTTCCAAAAAACTAGAAACAAAAGAAGAAATAGCACAAGTCGCTACCATTGCCAGCGAAGACAAAGAAGCGGGACAGATGATTGCCGACGTGATGGAGGAAGTGGGTAAAGACGGGGTGGTGACGGTTGAGGAGTCGCAAACCTTCGGACTTTCCAAGGAATTGGTTGAGGGCTTGCAATTTGATAATGGCTACATTTCCCCTTATATGATTACCAATACCGAAAGAATGGAAGCAGAATATCGGGAGCCGTATATTTTGATTACTGACCAGAAAATTTCCGCGATTAACGATATTTTGCCGATTTTGGAAAAACTGAGCCAGGCAGGAAGAAAAGCTTTGGTGATAATTGCCGAAGAAGTGGATGGCGAAGCCTTGCCTACCCTGGTACTGAATAAATTGCGCGGAACTTTCAATTCTTTGGCGATAAAAGCTCCCGGTTTCGGCGATAGAAGGAAAGAAATGCTTCAAGACATTGCCATTATCACCGGCGGAAAATTGATTTCTGAAGAAATTGGTTTGAAATTAGAAAATGTCGAGATAGAAATGCTGGGACAGGCCGATAAGATTGTTGCTACCAAAGAAAATACCACTATTGTCGGCGGAAAAGGAGAAAAAGGAGAAATCCAGAAAAGAATCAGACAGATTAAAATTCAATTGGAACAGACCGACTCCGAATTCGACAAGGAAAAACTTCAGGAAAGATTGGCTAAATTAAGCGGCGGAGTGGCGGTAATCAAGGTTGGTGCAGCTACCGAAGCGGAAATGAAATATAAGAAAATGAAAATAGACGATGCAGTAGCGGCCACTAAAGCGGCGCTGGAAATGGGAGTAGTTCCTGGCGGCGGAATCGCATTAGCGATTGCATCAATTTTTACACCGGTGGAAATGAGCAAAAAAGCACCCACAGAAATAATAGATAAATCATCCGAAGAAAAAGAAACAAGAAATTTAACAGAACTGGAATTAAGAGAATATTTGGCGGGTGACGATATAGTGGTAAAGGCATGTCATACACCCCTCAGGCAGATTATAAAGAATTCGGGGGCAGACGAGATTATCATTCATGAAATTATAGAGAAAATTAATAAAAAAAGAGACGAAAAAACGGCAGAAACAGGAGTAATAGATTGGGCACAGGGATATGATGCCAAAAAAACAACAATTGTTAATATGTTCGAGAAGGGCATCATAGATCCCACTAAGGTTGTAATATGTGCTTTGCAGAATGCCGCTTCCATGGCTTCGATATTTTTAACCACCGAAGCGGTAATTGCAGAAAAACCGGAAGAAAAGAAAGATGGCGGAATGCCGCCAATGGATTATTAATTTTGAAAGTGGTATAATTAAAACCTAATAATTAACTCTTAAAATTATATGGTTTTCATTTACATTCTTATTGGTTTAGTTGTTTTGATTATTCTTTACGCCGTCGGTGTATTTAACAGTTTAATCAGGTTGAAAAACCGAACCGATGAAGCTTGGTCGGATATCGATGTCCAGCTGAAAAGGAGGCACGATTTGATTCCCAATTTAGTGGAAGCAGTAAAGGGTTATGCCAGCCACGAGCGGCAGGCATTCGAAAATGTGACCAATGCCAGGGCGAAGGCAATCAGCGCTCAGGGAATTGCGGAAAAAGCCAAAGCTGAAAATGCTTTATCGAATACTTTAAAAACCCTTTTTGCCGTGGCGGAAGCTTATCCCGATTTGAAAGCCAGCACGAACTTTTTGGAATTGCAGAGAGAATTGTCCGACACGGAAAACAAAGTTCAGGCCAGCCGCAGATTTTATAACGGCAATGTTCGGGATTTCAACATCAGAATCGAAAGCTTTCCATCGAGAATCGTTGCTGGAATGCTGAAATTCCAGAAACGAGAATTTTTCGAAATCGAAGAACCGGCCGAACGGGAAGTTCCGGAAGTGAAGTTTTAAAATATTATTGACTATTTAAAAAATATTTGCTAATCTTCAATTAGCAAATATTTTAATTTCAAAACAAGGAGGGATAAATGCATTTTATCAAATTAAAAAACGGGGAAAAAATTTCACCGAACTACGTTGTTCACAAAAGACGGAACAAAAAATATCTGACCCTCGTTTTTGCATGGGGGAAGAGGAGACTTTCTCGAACCCGTGTCCAAGACTTCGGCAACGTGCCCGTTCTTTTGGAGGATTGATCACTTGCAAAGGGCGTTGGATTCAACCAATGCCCTTTATTTTTGCTTATAAAATGCTATAATACTTTCTATGACGATTTATACCCAAATCGATTCCAACATTAGAAAAACCTGGATACTTTTTTCCTTGTTTTTAATTGTCATTATCGGCCTGGGATGGTTTTTGAGCTATTATTTCAACGAACAAGCGGTTTTATTTATTGCCGTATTCATTAGTGTTTTTATGAGTTTTATCAGTTATTGGTATGCGGATAAAATTGTTTTGGCAATATCGCGGGCAAAACCAATAACTCACGAGGAAGCTCCCGAACTTTACCATATTGTAGAAAATCTTTGTATTACCGCGGGTTTGCCCGTGCCGAAAATTTATTTGATTGACGAGCCGGCTTCAAATGCCTTTGCCACGGGCAGAAATCCGAAAAACGCGGTTGTGGCAGTGACCAGGGGATTGTTGAACACATTGGACAGAACCGAATTGGAAGGCGTGATTGCCCACGAATTGAGCCATGTTGGAAACCGCGATATTTTACTGCAGACCGTAGTTGTGGTTTTGGTCGGCTCGATTTCCATGATTGCGGATATATTCATCAGGGGCAGACTTTTTCGGGGAAGAAAAAGCGACAGCGAGGGCGGGGGACAAGCCCAGGCAATATTTATGTTGATTGGTTTGGTTTTCATAATTCTTTCTCCTTTGATTGCCAAGCTGATTCAATTGGCGATTTCCCGAAAAAGAGAATTCTTGGCCGATGCTTCGGGCGCGCTCTTAACCAGATATCCCGAAGGGCTTGCCAAGGCTTTGGAAAAAATTTCCAAGAATCCGATTCCTTTACGAATGGCCACCAACGCCACAGCCCATCTTTATATTTCCAATCCATTAAAAAACAAAGGTCTGGCTAAACTTTTTATGACTCATCCTCCAATCGAGGAGAGAATAAAAAGATTAAGAGAAATAAGCATATGAGTATAATTTTCGATATTTTATTCGGAGGCGACAGCAACAAGCGGATTTATCGCAAAGAGTTCGAACAAGCCCTGAGAAGCTTACCCAATATTTCCCACGAAGAAATGGAGTATTTGGAAGGTGTTTTTGCCGATGCCCTGAAAGATGGTATAACCGAAGCTGAATTAAAGAAAGAGATTTTGGAGCTCAAGCATAATACCAGCGACAATTTGGACGCCGCTGAAGTAGAAAGCGTTAAAAGAAAATTATTCGGAGAACTGGAAGACAATAAATAAAATTTTGGTGGGGTCGCATAGCGGTCTAGTGCGATTGCTTGGAGAGCAATTATACCAGAAATGGTATCGCGAGTTCGAATCTCGCCCCCACCGTTTCGCCCCAAAGAGGTTCTCAGCCTACGGCTGACCATTCGTAGGATGGAAATCCTACCCTCTCCGAAAATAAAATGCGACAAAAATATCCTCAAATTGTTTGTTGGAGAATTACTTCGAAATGTAACAGAAAATGTTCTTTTTGTTTCCGTCCCAAATCTGTTGATTTGGATACAAAATCTGTTTTTAAAATAATAGATAAGCTTGCGAAGAACAGGGTTAAGGGAATCGGAATAACAGGAGGAGAGCCATTATTAAGAAAAGATATTCTGCGTATTTTGGAATATATTCATAGTAAAAATCTAAAAATTTGTTTAGCTACCAATGCGGATTTTTATAATAAATATCATAAACAAATTAATGAATATGTAGATGCCATCGGGATTCCGATTGAGGGATCAACGGAAAAAATTCACGATGCAATACGGGGAATCGGTAATTTTAAAAATGTAATAAGCACATTGAAAACGACTTATAGGAATAACAAAAGAATATATATAAGCACGGTTGTAACCCAAAAGAATATTTTAGATATTGCAAATATTGAGAATTTATTGGTTAAATATCGAAATAAAATAATTTATTGGAAGTTATACGAATTCATTAAATATCACAATAAACCGTTTCAGACAATCAAACGTACTGTTTCCCCGGAACTTATAAGATGCACGATTAAAAACATAGGCAAGAAGTTGGGACGCAATAGAACTTTTTATTTGACACCGAAAGACAGAAGCGAGGCCTCGCTTATAATTAACCCTAACGGAGATACAATTGTTCCCCAAAGAAAAAAAGACGAAACTTATGACGTGGTGTTGGGCAATGTTCTTTTTGATGATATTAAAAAGATTTTTGAAAAATGGAATAATTTGATAGATTATAATAAATATAAATGTCATAATTGTGCGTTAAAAAATGGGTGTATAATAAAAAAATAGACATTAAAATCGGTTCCGCTTTTTTTCAAATACACACCGAATCATTGAATTAAAACCCGTTTGTACTTTGAATGGGTTTTAATTTTGAATAAATTTTTATTTTATGTTAGAGTAAATAAAAATAAAGGAGGGAAGAGTGAAAAGAAGAGTAAGCGTTGAACTTTTTTTCGAGCAGGTAGGCGAGACGGGTTGCGGTGTTTGCGCTGTTAACACCATACTTAAAAAGTACGGTTTGCGAGGGATGATTTTTCCTTGCACTGCCAAAGGAACCAGCTCTACAAGAGTTATTCGGGAATTGCGCAAAGCAGGCTTGATTGCGAAATCAAAGACAATCAGTATTCGCAATCTTAAAGAGTGGTCAATACTTTGGTATCCGCCCAGAGGTAAGGATAAGGGTGATCATTATGTCGTAGTTGGAGAGATAGCGGGTAGCAGGGCCCTTATTTATGACAGTGAGAAAAAAGAACCTCGTTGGGAGCAATTATCCGCAATTCAAAAAAAATGGTACAGGTGGTACAATAGGAGGTGGTGCGGATGGGTCATTGAAGTCAAAAAACCAAACGGCAAGGGTTAAAAGCTCTTGCCGTTTTTGTAGATTAAACTATAATTAAAAATATGTTATATCTCTATAAAATTTTACGGATTACGGCGTGGCTGTTGGTGATTGCCACGATAATTGCGCTGTTTTCCGGATTTTTGTCGATAAAATTTTTCTTGTTGCCAAGAACCAATTACACCAATCTTCACGTGGCGATAATTCCCTGGTTTTTTATTCCTTTGTTCTATATTCATTCCGCTGTTGGATTTTTGATTTTACTTACACGGCACAAATCCACGAACAAAAAATGGGTAAAAATAATTTGTGAAATAATTTGGCTGGCGATATTTATTTTATTGCTTTGGGTAATTTTGGCAAAACCATCGTACATTTAAAGGAGGTGGCGCATGTTAAATAATGTGCCGAAAGACAAAAACGGGAAGCCCTTAGAACGTGGTCAATGGGGATATGGTGAGTTTAAAAATGGTATGGGACCACCAAAAAAGGTTTTTGGAAAAATAATGTTTGTGGGTCCTGAAGGATCTTTTGTTCTGCCTGATGAAAGGAAGGGAGAAACCATTGAAAACTCAAAAATCGAAATCACAATCGATTGAGGCTTCCTGAAAGAGCTTGTTCAAAAACACGAACAAGCTCTTTTTATTGACAAAGAATAAATTACTTGCGAGAATATAATCTGCTCTTAAATTTAAGAAAGGAGAGAGAATGAAAGTCGGAGACGAAATTTTAATCAGGGTTAAGGTGGTCGGTGTCAATAACAACAAATATTGGTCAGCTATAAAAGTAGAAGTTCCGGGTATTGCTATTATTCAAGAAAGTATACCGCTTGCAGGAATGGTGAAGTTCTCGATTCCTAGCAAAGACCAACCGAAGATAATCATAAGCAAACCAGACAATGAAATCGTTGACCAATCGGTCATTCTTAATCCGCGCTGAAAAAAATCGCCGGGCAATGGCAAACCACCCCCGGCTTTTTTCTTGACTAAAATCATCGAATTTGTTAATCTGTAATTCTAATGTTCTTTCAAAAAAGAATATTAAATTCAAAAAAAAGGAGGTTAAAATTGCGAGGAATAAATCCCCAAAAAATTCCTTATTTCATCGAAAAAGATGTAGAATCGGTAGAGAAAAAAGCTCGAATTGTTTTGAGAATTTCTCCGGACGAAAGAACAATTGAAGTCTCGGAAAACGAAAACCCGCGATTGAATGTTATTGCTGTTGTTGGTCCCTCGAACGGATTAGGCAAAAGCTGGGACAAGGTTCTTTTGGCCGAAGTGGGAATTTCCCGGACAAGGCCCTACAACGAAGTCAAAGGAATAAATAGAGCAGATGACAAATCCAATGTCTGCCAACGCCGAAAATGGTTTTCTCTTTCGTCATACCAATATCAACTTGTAGCGCCAATCATCTTCAGAAGAATGGAAAAAATGGCCATCGATAGAATTTCTTCCTGGAAAAGCGGGGGTCCGTCCAACAGATTTTTAGTTCCTTCAACCATTCATTGGTGGTCAAAGGGCAGAGAAAAAATGAGGGAAAGTAATTATGTAACAGAAGTAGCTGCTGGAGTCAGATTCACTATTTGCCTTAAAGATGAATTTTTTGTCAGAGATGTTTGCTGGGCAGAACTTAATTTGAATGAAAGGTTGAGAATTTATATCGAGGGACTGGCGAAATTTATCGGTTTGAGATTAAGCTATTACAGCAGCAGGAGAAACTACAAGGGTAAAAAAAGATTCGACGATTTACTTGGCGCAAAACAGGTAGAGAAAAGATTGGGAGAGTGTTATTTGTCCCGATTTCCCCATTTATTGATTGAGGTGGCACGCTGGCTTAGATACAGCAAAAGAGGAAAACAATTCTGGCAGTGGGTTGCGGAAAAAACTAATTGGGACGGAAAAGAAACCAGAGAAAGACAAATGGCGTCAATGGCCTTGGAATTACCCAATCCAAGAGAGAGATTAGGCAGCATTCAACTGGTGATAACTACGGGATTCGAAAAGAAAAAGGACTACATCGTTTTCGAAGTACAAAAATAGGCGCCACACAACTTTAAATGTTGTTGGCGCCTCTGTTTTTGTTTTTTCGTACTTTGTAATTCGGTCCGAGACCAACCCAGTCAATGCCTGACAATCTTAAAGAGGAGTGGGGAATTCTTTCGATTCTAATCAGCCAGCCGTCGGTGTAATATGGATTTGCCGGAACACACCATTTGCAGAATTTTTCAATCGGGCAAAATTCGCAGGGATTTTTGCGATTCTTCGACCAGAGATGGGGATTTTTTTTCAGTTTCTCCGCGGTATAAAAACTCCGACCCTTACCAAACGATGATGTTTGCAAATGTTCTGCGCAGAGCGTCCGGCTTAACACCCAAAGAGCAGGATTGATAACCATGTGCGAAATTCCGATTTTTTCTAAGAAAGGTTGTGACCATAAAGCGATTTGGTCGGTAAATCTTTCCCATACATGCACCGATGATTTTCCCGCTAATTCTTTTGAGTGTTTTTCCTTTGTGGGAACAAACGGTTTCATCCAATTATTTGGGTTGATAATATCTGTTTGCCACACAATTCTGGTTGCATGAAAATCAACAGGAATCGGTGTCGGGAAAATCGGAATCAATCCTTGTTCTTGGAGAAAAATTGTAAGTAGGGAGAATATTTTTCTACGCATACCGTAGAAGCATCTTTCTCTTCTTCTGTCATTTTTTCGGTATCTTTTGTAATCAATCTTTTCAAACGCCTCTTCAAAATTATCCACGCCCCAAAAAACATTCAGAAGATTTCCGCCCCATCGATAATACAATGCCTTGGCATTTGTAATCCAATTTGGAATGTGTTCTTCCATTTTGTAGCTTAAAGATCCTCCACCGAGTTTTCCGATTCCCGGGCCATCAAGTATTTCATTCGTAACCGCTTTAATGGCTTCTCTCATATAATCTGGCGTCAAGACTTCGGCTACGATTTTCACATCAAAAAATTCAGGAAACATTACCCAGAGCGTTTGAAGCCACTTAAAAGGATCTTCGCTTATCAATCCTCCTCTCATTGGCAGCGCAGCAAAGAAGAAAAAGTTAGCCTTTGCTTGATTTGAAAGATTTTCCCATCCATCGGGTATCCAAAGATTTTGCGGCAAGGTAATGTCTTTAAAGACCCCTTTCTTGTTAAGCCAGGCATCATTAAGAATCTCAAAAATACTTAGCGCAATCTTTTCGTTGAACTTAACCGTTTTTTTCATTTTACCTCCTTTCGTTTATTTTGATGTAGAGAGCAAGAAATTATATTTTATCCGTATTTAATAGAAATGTCAAAGATTTTCTTTACATCTTCCTTTTATTTTACTAAAATTATCTCATGAGTCCGGTTAATGAGTTTGAGAAAAATTGGCAGAGAATTAAAGAATTCTTCGGAAAGCCAGAAATAGAACCTTGGAAAGTTCTTCCATGGGAGGCGGCTTTACTTAAAAGGCTGGATGCGAATAACCCAGATGATATTGAAAGATATAGACATATTGATGCCGACCCGGAAGCGTTAAAATGGATGGAGGGCGATATAATGACTAAAGAAGAAATTTTAGAAAATTTTTCTGACGAAAACCAATTATTATGCGGTGTTTGCGGAGAAAAAAGCAAAGGCAAAATAGAGGGCTGGGTCCAATTATATGATACAGAAACAGAAAGAATTAATAGATTGATTAATAGAGGATTGGCTGATTTTTCAAAAGATACGCAAGTTTTAGAAATAAGCTATGCGCGATATGTTGACCCGGACCTGCCAAAGGAAAACCAGGAAAGGGGGCTTATTCCAAGCGCCATCAGGCAGATTTGTTTTTCCCTTATTAAAGACCGGAAAAACATCGCGATTACTGCCTTTACAAACCCTAAAAACTTATTATCGGAAGGCGTATTAAAGAATGCAGGATTTATAATTAGAGGAAAGATTTTTTATGATGAAAATTCCCCGGAAGAAGATAATTTCTGGACATTAGATGAGAACAAATTAAAAGAAATATTAGAGAAGAAAAAATCCGAGCATGTTAAATTCGCCAATTGACGAAATAAAAAATCGGCTGGATATTGTTGAAGTCGTTGAAGGATATATCAAACTTAAAAAAGCGGGCAAGGATTACAAAGCCCTTTGTCCGTTTCATAAGGAAAAAAATCCTTCTTTTTTTGTCTCTCCGTCAAAACAAATCTGGCATTGTTTTTCCTGTAATTTCGGCGGAGACATGTTCACTTTTGTTGAGAAAATCGAAGGCGTGGAATTTGTCGAGGCCTTAAGAATCTTGGCGCGAAAAGCGGGCGTGGTTTTGAAAAGAGAAGACCCCAAACTTAAAACCCAAAGAAATATTTTATACGATGTTTGCGAGGAAGCAAGCGAATTTTTTCAGAAACAATTGGAGAAAAACAAATCAGTATCGGATTATCTGAAAAACAGGGGATTGCAACAAAATACAATCAAGGAATTCAAAATCGGTTTTGCCCCGAATTCTTGGGACGCACTTTACAATCATTTAATCGAACTGGGATTTAAGGAAAAAGACGTCGAGAAAGCAGGATTTTTGGCCAAAAAAGAAGGAACAGATAAATTTTATGACCGTTTTCGCAATCGGATTATGTTTCCCATTGCCGACCTGAATGGTCAGGTGGTTGGATTTTCGGGCAGAATTTTCCCCGCCCAAGGCGGGTCCGCCTCGGATGGAGGCGAAGACGAGAAAAAGGCAAAATACGTGAACACGTCGGATACCTTGATTTACAACAAAAGTCGGGTGATTTACGGTTTGGATAAGGCAAAAATGGAAATACGCAAAAAAAACGAGTGTATTGTGGTTGAAGGACAATTTGATTTGATTATGGCGCATCAGGCGGGAAGCAAAAACGCAATTGCCACTTCCGGAAGCGCTTTAACTCCCGACCATTTGCACGTTATAAAAAGATATGCGGAAAATCTTGTTTTTTCTTTTGATGCCGATACTGGCGGCGAAGGAGCGACGAAAAGAGCGATTTCTTCTGCCCAGCAATTGGAATTCAACATCAAAGTAGCCCTGTTGCCGGCAGAGGACAAAGACCCGGCTGAGATTATCAAAAAAGACCCGAAAAAATGGGAGCAAATTTTGGAGAATACCAAGCCGATTATGGAATTTTATTTCGAGAATACCCTTAATAAATATCCTAAAGATTTAACCGTGGACAATAAACGGGAAATTGCCAAAGAACTTTTGTATCCGATTAAAAATCTTGCCAATGTGGTTGAGCGAGCGCATTGGATTCAGGCCTTGGCTTCGAAATTGAAAATAGAGGAAAAGACTCTGGTCGAAGCCCTGCAAAGAATCAAATCCAGAGAAACGGGCGAAGAACCGACTGCTCCGGAAATTCGGCAAGAGTCCAGAATCAAAAACTTGGAAGAGCATTTATTGGGTTTGGCTTTGAAATATCCCCAGCATCTGGATTGTATAATTAAAGAAATCAACCCGAATATTTTCACGATTCCGGAAATCAAAAACATTTTCAATAAATTGAAAAATCTGAAAGAAAAATTTACCCCCCATCAATTACTAGACAATGAAAAAGGCCAATCTAAATCCACGAAAATTGGTGGGGGGTTCGAACTTAAAAAATTTCAGGAAAAATTATCGCCCGAAGAGATTTACCTGACCAATTATTTGATTTTTAAAATCGAGTATTGTGAACTTGAAGAAGAGAAAGTTTTGGAAGAAATAAATTGCGCGATAAAAGAAATAAAAGTTTATGATTTGAAAGAAAAAATGAAAGAAATTTCTTTAGAAATAAGAGAATTAGAAGACCAGCCCAAGGCTGGTCCGCCTCGGGCGGAGAAAATAAAAGAATTAAAAAATAAATTTTCAAAATTAAGCGAAGAATTAAATGATTTAAATATATGAGAAAAAAGTTGAAGCGAAAGCGAAAATCCGCCGTAGGCGCAAAAACCCGCCGAAAAGCCGTAAAGCGGCCAACCAGGCGAATCCGTCCGCACAAAAAGATTAGACGCGGAAGAAAAAAGCAAATTAAACACCGCAGAAAGAGAACAAAAATAACCCAAGAAAAAATCCAGGAACTCATAAACAGGAGTCGAGGCAGGGGATTTATCACCGAGTCGGAAATAATCAAAGCCATCCCTTATTTGGAAGAAGACATCGAGGGCTTGGAAGAATTTTATGAGCGTTTAAAAGACGCCCATGTTAAAGTTTTGGAGAGAAAAGATTATATTGATTTACCGGAAGGAGAGGTAAAAGAGGAAGGAAAACCGAAAAAGAAACTTAAAAAATTATTGTCCGACTTGGAAGACGTTGATTCGGTGCAGATGTATTTAAAGGAAATCGGCAAGACCGACCTTTTATCCGGAGACGAAGAAGTGGAGTTGGCAAAAAGAGTGGAAAAAAGAGACGAGGAAGCGCGGGAAAAAATAATCAAAGCCAATCTACGGTTGGTGGTGAGCATTGCCAAACGTTATGTCGGCCGCAGTCCGAATTTGACCCTTTTGGACTTGATTCAGGAGGGAAATATCGGATTATTCAGGGCAGCGGATAAATTCGATTACCGCCGCGGTTATAAATTCTCCACTTACGCAACTTGGTGGATAAGGCAGGCAATTACCCGAGCTTTGGCTGACCAGTCGCGAACAATCAGAATTCCCGTGCATATGGTGGAAACGATTTCCAAATATACCCAAGTTAAAAGAAGATTGTTGCAGGATTTGGGCAGAGAGCCGATGCCCGAAGAAATTGCCGCGGAAATGGGAGTGGAAGTGGAAAAAATCCGCTATATTCAGAAAATTTCCCAGGATACTGTTTCTTTGGAAGCGCCGGTAGGCGAGGAAGAAGAAGACAGCACATTGGCGGAATTTATCGAAGACGAGAAAACAGCTACGCCTAGCCAGACAGCGGCACGAAGATTATTGAAGGACTGGTTAATCGAAATTTTGGATGATTTAAGTCCCAGAGAAAGAAAAATTTTGGATATGCGTTTTGGTTTGAGCGACGGGATTACTCATACCCTGGAAGAAGTGGGCCAGGAATTTACGGTTACCCGCGAAAGAATCCGTCAAATTGAAGCCAAGGCCCTGCAAAAAATCCGCGAGCATCAGAAGTTAAAAAAACTGGAAGAGTATTGATTTTATTTCAAAAATAGGTTATTATTTAAAAATCATTCCGCAGTGGCGCAATGGTAGCGCAGCTCCCTGTTAAGGAGTTGGTTGTAGGTTCGAATCCTACCTGCGGAGATAGATTATGTGTTATGAAAAAGAGACTGGAAGAGTCTCTTTTCTATTAAGAATATTGATTTTTTATTCGACTTGTTGTATAATAGATAGTAATGAAAAGAAAAGATGAAGCATACGAACTTAGTAAGGCGCAAACAATTCTTTCTGTGTTTTTGAAAGTTTATAATAAAAGTATTCCGAAGGATTTTCCTCGCGCCTCTATTGCCGGTCTGAAAAAATTTAAAGACCTCTACCCGACATTATTTAAGTGTGGGAATTTATGGTCTATCGCCCAGCATCGAAAAAAACTCATTGACTGGCTTTTTGTCAATTACTCCACCTCATAATTATTTGACGGCGCAGTTATTATATGTACGGCTTTAATCATCGCGGAAATTCATTCTCAAGCGTATACTCTATTTATTATTAAAATAACTAATATATAAACATATGGGAGATTTTAGAAAAGGTGGTGGAAAACGTTTCGGTGGCCATGGTGGCGGATTTGGTAGACGAGATCGTGGCCCAGTCATCATGCATCAAGCGATTTGCGACCAATGTGGAAAGCCATGCGAGGTGCCTTTCAGACCAACCAGTGGTAAGCCGGTGTATTGCAATACTTGTTTTGGAAGTAAAAGGGAAGCCGGAAATAATAGAGGCGGGGGTGGATTCGGAAGTAATATTAGTAAAGGAAATAATGATGAGTTGAAGAAGCAGTTAGAAATATTGAATGTAAAAATGGACCGACTTATTAAGGTAGTAGAGGTTATGGCAAACACCAAAACTTTGGTTGCAGAAGAAAAAGTGAAGGAAGCGGTAAAAACGGTTCCGGTCGTTAAAGCCAAAAAATCGGTTAAAAAGGTTTCCAAAAAATAGGTAGATAAAAACTATTATAAATATCGGAATAATCAAAGAAAAGGCAATTCTGAAGTAAAGAGTTCAGTAATTGCCTTTTTTCGTTTTAAATAAAATCGGCATCTCCAAGAGCGCTATTTTTAAAAGTGGGCCTTATAACGATTTAAATGTTATGATGTATTTATGCTGATAGATGATGTGAAAATCAAAGTTAAAGCCGGGCAAGGCGGGTGTGGTGCGGTGGCTTTTAATCGTACAAAAATGAGCATGGGCCCAACCGGCGCCGATGGCGGCAACGGCGGAAACGTTTATTTTGAAGGTGTGTCGGATTTAGGCGCGCTTGGGCAGTTTCGTTATAAAAAAGAATTAGCGGCGCAAGACGGAAAAAAGGGGAAAATCCAGCTTAATGACGGGTCAAATGGCGATGATTTGATTTTGGAAGTGCCAATCGGCACGGTGGTGCATAATTTATCGACCGCTAAAGACGATGAGATTATTTCTATCGGCCAACGATTATTGGTGGTCAAAGGTGGCCGAGGCGGAAAAGGTAATTTTAAATTTCGCTCATCGGTTAATACGAGTCCCACGGAATTTCAAGAGGGTTTGCCGGGGGAGGAATGCGAATTAAGATTGGAACTTAAATTAATCGCCGATGTCGGTTTTATCGGCCTGCCCAATGTCGGCAAATCAAGTTTATTAAACGAGTTGACCAACGCCAAAAGTAAGGTGGCCAATTATCCTTTCACAACCCTTGAGCCGAACCTCGGCGTTTATTATGAATTAATTTTAGCCGATATTCCAGGACTCATTGAAGGAGCATCAGGTGGCAAGGGGCTGGGCGTTAAATTTTTACGCCATATTGAACGCACTAAAACTCTCTTTCACTTTATCTCCGCCGAATCAGCCGAACCGGCAAAAGATTATCAAGTCGTCAGAAATGAACTTGCCACTTATAATAAAGAATTATTAACTAAACCCGAATATGTTTTTTTGAGCAAATCGGATTTATTAACAAAAAAAGAACTTAAAGAAAGACTCGAAGCGTTTAAGGTGATAAATAAAGAAATCATTCCGATTTCAATAATTGATAACGAAAGTATCAAGCAAGTGGAAAAAATACTGCGCGATATAATAAAACAAAAATACTAATTTTATTTAATGATCATTATGCCGGATGGACAAAAGCATTTTGATGTAGCAATAATTGGCGGAGGACCTGCGGGGATGATTTCCGCAGGGAGAGCCGGCGAATTGGGAGCCAGCGTTGTTTTGATTGAAAAAAATAAAAGTCTCGGAAGAAAGCTTTTGATTACGGGCAAGGGGCGATGCAACATTACAAACAAAGAAAATAACCCAAGAGAATTTATAAGTGAATTCGGAAAAAACGGGAAATTTCTTTTTTCGGCTTTTTTTAGATTCGGAGTCCAAGAAACGATAAATTTTTTCGAAAAACTCAATTTAAAAACAAAAATCGAAAGAGGGGGAAGGGTTTTTCCCGTAAGCGACAAATCACAAGACGTACTTGAAACATTAATCGGTTATTTAAAGAAATCAAATGTAAAAATAAAATTAAATTCGGAAGTGAAAGAAATAATAAAAAAAGACAATAAAATTGAAAAAATTATTCTTGCAAATAACGAAGAAATTACAGCAAATAAGTTTATAATCTCTACTGGAGGAAAATCATATCCCAAAACCGGTTCTACGGGAGACGGATATGAATGGATCAAAAAATTGGGGCATACGGTTACGAGCCTTTCGTCGTCACTTGTGCCCATTATTGTAAAAGAAAAAATAGTGGAAGAACTGGAGGGGTTAAGTTTGAAAAATGTTGAAATAAGCGTTTATAAAGAGAATAAAAAAATCGATTCAAGATTTGGTGAGGCAATATTTACGGCAGATGGAATGAGCGGACCAATTATTATTGATATGAGTAAAAAAATCGGACAAGAATTGCCTAAAAATATTAAAATTAAGATAGATTTTAAGCCGGCATTAGATTTTTTAAGGCTCGACCGGAGGGTTCAGGAAGATTTTCGTAAGGACTCCAAAAAAATGTTTAAAAACAGTCTTAATGATTTGTTGCCACAAAAACTTATTCCCGTTATCGTAAAACTATCCAAAATTAATCCGGATAAAAAATCCGGTTCTATTACCAGAGAAGAAAGGAAAAAATTACTACATCTTTTAAAGGAGTTTACTTTGGAGGTAAAATCGTTGGCTATTCACGAGAAGGCAATTATTACTTCCGGCGGAATTAAATTAAGCGAAATCGATCAAAAGACCATGAAATCAAAATTAATAGATAATTTATATTTTGCGGGGGAGATACTTGATATTGACGGTCCAACGGGCGGATATAATTTACAGATTTGTTGGACAACAGGGTATGTCGCGGGAGAAAGCGCTGCCGTAGTTTTAATGTAGGCATGGTCTCGGGTTTTTGATATAATAAAAGCATGGAAGGTAATGAATTAATTTTAAGAATTTATTAAAATATGATGGAAAAATTAAAACACAGACCGGCAAGGCAAAAAAAGGCAAGACAACAATTCGTTTTAAGAATTATTCCCCTAGGGGGCATGGAAGAGGTCGGCCGAAATATGACTGTTTTTGAATATGGCGATGATATTGTTATTTTGGATATGGGCATTCAGTTTCCAGAAGAAGATATGCCCGGCATTGATTTTATTATTCCTAATGTTAGTTATTTGCGCGGTAAAGAAAAAAATATCCGTGGAGTAATCTTTAGCCACGGACATCTTGATCATATTGGCGCTGCTCCATTACTCTTGAAAAAACTTGGTTATCCAACAATTATCGGCAGAGATTTGACCATTGCCCTGATTAAAAAAAGAATGGAAGAATACGCTAAAGAATCAATTAAGCGCCTAAAGATTATTAAGGTTAAATCAACTAATGATCGGTTTAATTTGGGCAAATTCAGAATCGGCTTTTTCAATGTGGAGCATTCAATTATGGATGCGATTGGCGTTATTATTAACACGCCGACTGGAACAGTTATTCATCCGGGCGATTGGACAATGGGGAAAAATCCAATTAATCAACAAACAATTACCTATCATCATTTATCTTCTTTGCCAACGCCAAAAATTTTAATGCTTGAAAGTTTAGGTTCACTCGATACCACTCACGAACTGGTCTCGGAAAAAGATATGTATGCTAATTTGGAAAAGCTTATCAACGAAGCAAGAGGCAAAATAATTATTGGCACTTTTTCTTCCCAGATAAAAAGGATTGGCCATATTATTGAATATGCCAGAGAAATTGGCAAAAAAATAGTTCTCGACGGCTACAGCATGAAAATGAATATCGAAATAGCAAAAGAATTGGGATACGTGAAAGTCGATAAAGAAATCCTTGTTTCTGTCAAAGATATTCATAAATATCCAGAAAACAAAATTATAATTATTTGTACTGGAGCACAAGGTGAGGGCAATGCGGTTTTATCACGGATAATTACCGGTAATCACAAATTCATCCGCATCAAAAAAAATGATACCATTATTTTTTCATCGTCTGTTATACCCGGAAATGAAAGAACAATTCAGCGATTAAAAGACAGTCTTTATCGCAAATGCGACAATGTCGTTCATAATGACATAATGGATGTTCACACTAGTGGTCATTCCAATGCCGCCAGTATTAAAGAAATAATAAAGCAAATCCGGCCAGATTTTTTTCTGCCGGTTTATGCTAATCATTATTTTTTGAAAGAAGCAGCAAAACTGGCCATGCAAGTTGGAATCCCTAAAGATAAAATATTTGTTCTTGACAATGGTTCAATTATTGAATTTCAAAACAGAACAGCTAGGGTCTTGAATAAAAAAGTTGATACTAATTATGTTTTTGTCGACGGGCTGGGTATTGGCGATATTGGCCACATTGTTTTACGCGATCGCCAGACAATGGCCGAAGACGGAATGTTTGTGATTATAACCACAATAGACCGGCAAACCGGAAAAGTTAAAAATAATCCGGATATTATTTCTCGCGGATTTATTTACATGAAAGAATCAAAAGAACTTTTAACAGAAGCACGTAAAAAAGTAAAAGAAATCGTTGAGCATACAACTATTGCCGGAGCGCCGATTGACTGGGTATATGTTAAAAATAATTTACGGGATAAAATTGGTCAATTTTTATATAGTAAAACCCGAAGGAGACCGATGATTTTACCAGTGATAATTGAAGTATAGCGTGGATTAAAAAATCAATCTATCCACTTAAAAGTTCGGAAATCCATGCCCCGTACTTAACCGAAGGTTATAGTTCTGGGGGTCTCATTGTGCGAGTTCGTTATTGACAGGATAATAATAGTATGCTATTTTGTTATTACAATAAATAGTTAGTAAGTTTTCTTATTTTTTCCTCTTGCATAAATTAGTTTGTAAGTCAGGATAAGCGAATAAGAGAGGTCGGCTTACTTCTAATAATTAATTTATGTAAGCAGAAAATTATGGCAAAAAAATTATATGTTGGTGGCTTACCTTATAGTGCTACCGGAGATGCTTTAAAAGAGTTATTTGCACAAGCCGGAACTGTTGAATCAGCAACTGTCATTACCGATAGGATGTCTGGTCGTTCAAAGGGTTTCGGTTTCGTGGAAATGTCTTCTGACGAAGAAGCTCAAAAAGCTATTGAAACATTCAATGGCAAAGAGTTTGAAGGAAGAAATCTCACCGTAAACGAAGCCAGGCCGATGGAAGATCGTCCAAAGCGCGATTTCGATCGCGGCGGACGCGGCGGATTTGGCGGCGGCAGAAATCGCTACTAAATATAGATATCGAAAAATCCCCGTAAGGGGATTTTTCATTCCACAACCTACAACGGGGTTGACATCTTAATTGTTTTATGATAGTATTGAAAAATCAAGCTGGAAGTGTAAGCGAAGCGTAGTCGGGTTTCTGTATTACAATTTTCTGGGTTTGAAATTTAATTCATTAACTTATTGAAAATATGGAAGGAACGATCAAAAGACTCACTGACCGTGGGTTCGGCTTCATCACATACGAAGGAGCCGAGAAAGATCTCTTTTTTCATTCGAACGAACTTAAGAACGTTCAATTCAGCGATCTTAAGGAAGGCGACAAAGTAACGTTTGAAATTGCCGACAGCCCGAAAGGACCCAACGCTATAAACGTTAATCGCGTAGAGGTAGAGTAAAAGAGAAAATTTTCAGAAAATCGCCATCCCATCTTTTGGTGGAGGCGATTTTTTGATACAATAATAATATGCGAGGTAAAGTCGAGATAATTATCATTAATCCTTAATTAAACTATGGTTTTTACAGACCTTCTTTTGATTATTGGATTGGTTTGCGTTGCTTTTCTGATTGTTTTTGCTTTTATACCGGTAATTTTTTTCTGGGGAGCGGTTTATTTACCGACCAAAAAAGAGGCGATGGAAGAAATGATTGCATTGGCGAATATCAAGCCCGGCGAGAAAGCCGTTGATTTGGGTGCCGGCGACGGAAGAGTGGTTGTTTGCTTGGCTAAAGCGGGCTTAGAGGCGCACGGCTACGAAATAAATCCTGTTCTTGTTTTATTGGCAAAAATAAACATTCGCAAGGCGGGGTTAAGAGGAAAGGCATTTATCCATTTCAAGAATTTTTGGCAAGAAGATTTGTCCCGATTCGATGTTGTTGCTGTTTTCGGCATTGGGCATATAATGGATAAATTGGAGAAAAAACTAGACAAAGAATTGAGAAAAGGCGCCAGAGTTGTTTCCAATTCTTTCTCTTTTCCGAACTGGAAACCCTCCAAAAAAGAAAAAGGCGTTTTTTTGTACGAGAAATAAAAAATCCGAGAAGCGATTCTCGGATTTTTTATTTCTATTTATTTTGGTTATCGTTTTCTTTTCTGAATTTTTCGTTCGATTTTAATACTTCTTTCAAGAAATCGGCCGAATATCCGGATTTTTCCGCCGCCTTAATAATCGCATTAACATCCTTGGGAAAACATTTTCCGCTGAAACCTCGGCCGTCTTTAAATACAGCCGTGTGCATTCTTTCCACTCTTTCGTCCAATAAAAACAATTCTCTTAGTTCGTTATAATCCACGCCGAACGCTTTGGCGATTTCGTAAAACTCGTTGCAAAATGTCACTTTGGTCGCGCCCCAGGAGTTTTCCATATATTTCGTAACTTCGGCTGTTTTGGCGTCCGTCATTATAAATTTCGGATTCGGTCCCGACACTCTTTTGAAAAATTCGATTACCTCGCTGCAATCCTTTTTATCCCCGCCGAATATCTGAAAATTGTGATATTTTATGTCTGTCGGATGAGGATATTTCCAAAAAGGAATAAAATATTTGCCCTCGCCGACATACTCGGGACTGACCACGATTCGCTTTTTGTATTTTTCCTTTAAATAATCGGTCGTGCCGGGAATAACTGCCGACTTGATTAAAATCAGGGGAGCTTCAAGCCATGCCACGCTTTCTTCCACAATCGAGGTGTCGCACGAGCCGTCTTCTTTCATTGTAGTGGGAACGCAGACAACCGCCAAATCGCATTTCTTTACTTCGTCCGTGCTGTTCGAAGTTTCGCAAAATGGATCATAGACCATTATCTCAAAATGGTCTTTAAAAAAATTGGCCATGGCTTTTCCCACATAGCCGTATCCGATTATCGCTATTTTTTTGTTTTGCATAATAAACAATGATTCGGTTAAGATTTAATTGTGTTTTTCCATTATTATATATATAAAAATTTAAGTCAAGCAGGTAGGGCATCTGGATTTATATAAAAAGATTTGCTATACTTTAACATATGGCAAAAATTGTTATAAAAAAAGACAAAAGAGAAGAGCCTTTCGATGTGGAAAAACTCAAACAATCGGTCAGGATTAATACTTTAGATACCGTTTTAAAAGAATCGGAAGACCGCATCAACAATTTAGTGGACCAGATTGCGAAGAAAGTAATGCTTTCCACTCAAGAAAAAGAAAGGGTAACCACCGAAGAGTTAAGAGAAAGAATTCTTGCCGAGTTGGACCTTGTTGCTCCCGATGTGGCAAAGACTTGGAGAGATTACGACCAGGAACAAGGCAAGGTTTAATCGGTAATATCGGAAAAATTTTCCTTTTAAAATCCGAGGCATTATTTACGTATTAAATGACTCGGTTTTTAAATCGAAATAAAAATAATTATTAATTGTATTAATTTGAGGAATAATGCACACAACGAAAATGACGAAGATGTCGTGAAAAGGGTCCAATCCGGCGACACCGAGTCGTTCGGGATTTTAGTTGAAAGATACGAAAAAAAAATCAAGCGCTACGCCAAAAAATTTCTCAACATAGAGGAAGATATAGCCGATATTGTTCAGGAAATTTTTATCAAAACCTTCACAAATATCAAGAGTTTCGATACGGATAAAAAATTTTCTTCCTGGATTTACCGCATTGCCCACAATGAGCTGGTCAATGTTTTAAAGAAAAAAGAGAAAAACCCTCTATTGTTTTTTGACCCGGATACATTTTTCCCCCATCCGGTTGCCAAAGAAACAGCGGATAAAAAAGTCAGAGACAAAGAGATAAGAAAAAATCTCGATAAATGTCTGAATAAATTATCTCCGAAATACAGAGAAACTCTTTTTCTTCATTATATCGAAGAGCTTGATTATAGGGAAATTGCCGATATTATGCGCATACCGATTTCTACGGTGGGAGTGAGACTGAAACGGGGAAAGAAATTATTAAAATCCATTTGCAAAGAATTGGGCTTGGAATATTAATATGACAGAAAAAATCAATTCAATTAAAGAGAAAATAATCAGCGAGATTAAAAGCGGCAAAATTAAAATGCGACCCAGACTTTATTTTTGGTTGAAGATTTTAATTTTTACTTTGGGCGTAATTATTTTTTCGATTATTGCCTTATTCCTGATTAGTTTTGTATTTTTCAGTTTAAATTTAAACGGAGGTTGGCTTTTGACGGGATTTGGTTTTCCGGGAATAAAATATTTGTTTATTTCTATACCTTGGCTCTTGGTTATTATTGTTTTGATTTTTATATTTTTGGTTGAGCTGGTTATTGCCAATTTCAGATTTGCCTACCGCAGGCCATTGGTTTATTCGCTGGCACTGCTTCTGCTTTTTGCGATTGTCGGGGGGTTTTTTGTTCATAAAACGTCTCTTCACCAAAGATTACTTCTCTCGGCCGAGAAAGAGGAGTTGCCGATTTTGGGGCCAATTTATATCAATTACAGTAAAATGCGTTTTCCCAATACCCACACGGGAGTGATTTCAAGTTTATCCGAAGGAGTTATTGAAATCAGGGAACCGAACGGTGTTTTATTGAGGATTCCCGTTCCGGGAAAAGAGATGTTGCTTGAAGGTAAAAAAATCAAAAAAGGCGATGTAATCATAATGATGGATAAAAAAATCAAAAAAGTCGACGAAGATAGTTCTTGCTTCAAGTATAATCAGCGTAAGGTAAAACCAAAATAATGTTCGGATTTAAAAATAAAGGGATATCGACGTCGCTGATAGTGGTTGTTGTTGTTTTGGCTTGTGTTTTGGCAACGGGAATTTTTATTTTCAAACACGGGTTATTGCCGAAATCAGAACCGAAACCCGGACCGGAAAATCCGATTTTCGGAGATACGGACGAACACGGCTGTCAGACCGCGGCTGGTTATTCCTGGTGCGAAGTAAAGCAGGAATGTTTAGTAATTTGGGAGGAAAATTGCATTGTCAGCGAAGAGGTGAAGATAAACTTTACCAAGACCGGCAATCTGGTTGACAGAAGCACGGTCTTGGAAGAAAATTGGGTTTTGGTTTACGAAGAGCCGGGCAAGCCGGCATTATCCGTATCTTTGGATTTTATTGAAAACAGCATCTGTGTTATAGGAAGCGAAACAGGGCTTTGTTGGGATGCGGAATTGGTTGGCGGCGAGAGAGTAACTATCGAAGGACAAAAAGCGGAAAATGAAGACAAGGTGACCGTAGCCAGATTGACGGTGATTAAATAAAAATCAAGAAATTTAAATGCGGGTTGGTGCATCTGCCTCAACCCGTTATTTTTTATTTGATTTTATTTTTGCTTGCCCTGATTTTATCGAAGGGGTAAAATAGAAGTAGAGATAAAAATTAATAAAAATTTATGCCCAAAAACAAAAATTATGATATTTTGAAAGACACGGATTTAAAAGTCTTACAGAAAAAAGAACCCAAGCGTTTTAAATATGTCGCCGAAGGTGGCGCTTATTTGGATTTAAGAAAATTGAACCTCGAACAGATTAAGGGAATTGACGAGGAAAAATCCGGCCGATTGGCAAAAATTATTCGCGGCCTGGCTTTTGCCGCAATCGAAAGCATCAGCTCTGGTCATCCTGGCGGTTCGTCATCGAAGGTTGAGCAGGTTCTGTCTTTGCTTTTGTCCGGGGAAATGGCTTTCGACCCCTTGAATCCCAATCATCCCGGCAGAGACCGAATTGTCTGGTCAGCCGGTCATTGCACGCCTCTTTTCCATTCGGTTTTGTCCTTGATTTACGAGTGCCTAAAAAGAAAAGGAGAAAAAATCGATATGGAAAAATTGCAAGCGTTTTATCCCCAATGCTTGATAAGATTCAGGCACTGCGACGGACCGACCGGACACGTGGAAGCGAATTATCCTTTATCCGATATTTCCACCGGTTCTTCGGGGCACGGATTTTCTTCGGCTTTGGGTTTGGCGGTTTTGCAAAAATCGAACGGTTTGGATGCCAAAGTTTTTGTTATTGCCGGTGATGCGGAAACCGAGGAAGGAATGAGTTTCGAAGCCAGAAATCTGACCCAGTCTATGGGCATCGATAACATCGTTGTCAGTTTGGATTATAACGGCTTCGGCATTGATGGCCCGATTTCCGATGTGATTAGCGCGCCTTATCTTAATTATTGGTTTGCCACCGGCTGGAATGTGATTGAGGTTGACGGCCATAATGTTTTGGAGCTTGTTTACGCTTATAAAAAAGCAGCTGACGGGTTCAAAAATAATCGGCCCACGGTAGTTGTTTGTCATACCATTAAGGGAAAATATTACGGAAAGCTGGAAAACACGGCAGATTCCCATGGCACGCCTCTCCCGCATGAAGAGTATGTTCCGATGATGAAAAAATTGGGTTTCGATATTCCGGGAATCGATAATGAGGAAATAAAAGATATCGAAGTCGTACTTTCGCAGCTGAAAAAAGAGGACATCGATTATTTTATCGGGCGTCTGGAAATCGGTGCGAAAAAAATCAAACCGGAAAAAGAATTATTGGAAAAAATGAAAAAGGCGCTGAAAAACAGACCGATTGCGGATTTCAAATCAATTAAGCGCCCCGATGTTTTGCCTTCGGAATTGGTTTTTGAAGAAGGAAAGCCGATTGCCACAAGAAAAGCCACGGAAGCATTCTATAAATGGATGATGTTGAAAACCGCGTTTTTCTATTTAGGGGCAGGGGATTTGATGAAATCGATTTTAACCGGCGCGGCGGAACAGGTTTACGGCGTGATTAATGAGAAAAATCCTTTGGGTCGGGGCATCCGCTTCGGCATTGCCGAGCAGAATATGGCGATGATGTCCGCGGCTTTGACCCAGGATGTTTTGCCCGGCGGTTTTCAGGCAATGAGCGTGTTCGCCACTTACGGAGTTTTTACCTCGATTATGAGTAATGCCGTGCGTATGGCTTTGATCACCAATGCCACCAACCGCCACTGCAAAGGATTTTTTATTATGATGGCTGCCCACGACGGTCCGGAAACAGGCGAGGACGGTCCGACTCATCACGGTCTTTTCTGGATGTCGCTTTACACGGCTTATCCCGGAATCAAGGTTTATAAACCTTTGGATGCCAACGAGACAATCGAGATGCTTTTCTATGCTTTGGAAAAAGGCGAGCCAATTGCTTTATCCGTAATGCGTCCGAATACGCCGGTGTTTAAACGCGGAAACGGAATTCCGCCGGCAAGAGAAGCAATTTATGGTGCTTATGTTTTCAAGCAGTTTTCCGATAACGGAAAAAGAAAAATTGTGTTGGCGATTTGCGGAGGCCAGGTAATGGCCAATGTTTTGGAAATTATGCCGGAATTAGAAAAAAATCTGGACATTAAAATTATTGCCGTGACTTCGCCGGAATTATTCGAAGAATTGAAACAAATTGATCCGCAGAAAGCCAATGCGATATTATCGGACGAGGAAAGAAAGCTGGTGATTACTTTGCATAATGGCTGGCCGGGATTTTTGAATCCTTTTATTCTGCCCACGGATTACGACAAGCGGGTTATCGGCATCAAGAAATTTCTCAAATCAGGACCGCCGGCCGAGGTTTACAAAGATGCCGGTTTTGATTCCGAGGGTTTGAAAGAAAAAATCAAAAAAGCATTGGAATAAAATGAGCGCATTGGAAGTGAAAAATTTGGTTAAGAATTACGGCGACATCCTGGCAGTCAGAGACGTAAGCTTTGAAATATTCGAAAACGAGATTTTTGGTTTGGTTGGTCCGAATGGAGCGGGAAAATCAACAATTTTAAAAATCGTTGCCACGATTTTAAGTCCGACCAGTGGCAATGTTTTTATTTGGGGAGAAGACATCGTCAAAGATTCCAATAAAATCAGAAAGATAATCAGTTATTTGCCCGAAGAAGCCGGTGCTTACAAAAATCTGACCGGTAATCAATATCTGAAATTTATGGCGGAAATATATGCCGATAGCAAAGAAGAGCAGAAAAAATATTTGGAGTTTGCGCAAGAAATCAGCGGCCTGAAAGACAGGCTGAAAACCAAGGTTAAAACCTACAGCAAGGGTATGACGAGAAAATTATTATTGGCGAGAACGGTTATGTCGCGGCCAAAATTGGCAATTTTGGACGAGCCGACTTCCGGTCTGGACGTGATTAATGCTTTTGAAATCAGAAACATTATCAAAAAATTATCCAAAGAAGGAATGTCGGTTTTATTATCAAGCCACAATATGCTCGAGATAGAGTTTTTATCACACAGAGTTGCTTTGATCGACAAAGGAGTAATTAAGGCCTGCGGAACTCCCGATGATTTGAAAAATCAATATCAAGCGCAAAATCTTGAAGAGGTTTTCGTTAAAATCGCTCTATGAAAAAATTCCTGATTTTATTAAAAAAAGAAATAAAAGAATTGATTACCCTACAGATGATTTTGCCGTTAATCGTAATGGTGGTAATGTTTTCTTTTATCGGAAATATGGTATCCAGGGAGACAGCGAAGATGAAAGCTCCCCAGCCGATACTTATAACAAATCAAGATACAAAAGAATCAGGCGAAAAATTATCAGAGATTCTCAAGGCGGCGAATTTCAAGCCCACGATTTTAGATAAAATCAATATTGATAAAGCGCTGATTCAAGCAAGAGAAAGTAACATCCTAACGATTTTGGTGATTTCGTCTGATTTTAAGAAAAATATGGACAGTTTTAAACCGCAGGAAATAATGGTTTATAAAATCGCAGAGAACTTTTCTATAATTTCAAGTGCAAAATATTCGGGCTTAGATAGGGCAATAGCCATAATCAATACCTATTACAGCAACGAATGGATTCAGAAAAAAAATGTGAACATAGCTCCGGAAATACTGAAAAATCCGATAAAAACCAATGAAATTGTAGTTATAAAAGACAAAAAAGCCAACGTTCCTTTATCCGCGGTTTTGGGCTACATTCAAAAGCAGACGATTTTTATACCAATAATTTTATTTATGGTAATCATAATGGCTGCTCAAATGGTTGCCATGGCGGTTGCCAGTGAAAAAGAAAACAAAACTTTCGAAATACTTTTAAGCTCTCCCATAAACAGAAAAACAATTATTTTTGCAAAATTAATCGGTGCAGGAGTTGTGGCGCTTTTGTTCGCCGGTGTTTATATGATTGGTTTTAATTTCTACATGAAAGGACTTACGAGCGGAGCGACTCCCGCAACCGGTGACGGCTTGATGAATATATTTGCATCCCTGGGAATAATCATTGGCCCTCTTGGTTATCTGTTGTTGGGATTGTCTCTTTTTATGGGTATATTGGTGGCTTTGGCAATTTCAATGGTTTTAGGAATTATGGCTGACAGCGTTAAAAGTGTTCAGACAGTTGTCACTCCCTTAATGGTATTGATTCTTATTCCGTATTTTCTGATTTTATTTATAAATATAAATTCTCTTTCACCGATATTAAGATATATAGTTTATGCTATTCCTTTTTCCCATCCGTTTTTGGCTTCGCAAAATATATTCTTGGGCAGTTTTGCGCCGATTGTTTACGGAATTATTTATCAGTTTGTGATATTCATGATTTTTGTAATCTTGGCGGCAAGGATTTTTTCTTCGGATAAGATAATTACTTTGAAATTAAGGTTTGGAAAAAGAAAATCATGATTAGATTGGAATAAAAATCAAAACAACAAAAAATCGTCCCTCGACACAGCTCGGGACGATTTTTTGAATCGTTCTATTGATTATTAGCTAAATGTTTGCGTCTATACCTTCGCCGGCATTATCATCCGATGCGCCGGAAATTCCGCAAGCCTTTCTGTCCGTATGATATTGTTTCCAAGCAGCTTTTTTTTCCGTTTTCAATGTTTGTCTGGCGTCTTTGGCAGATTTTTTGTAAGCATTCCACGCTTCTTTTGTTGCTGCTTTTCTTTCGCTTTTGTCGGTTTTTTCCCAAGCTGCTTTCAGGGTTGTTTTCCTGGTATCGAGCGCATTCACAATCGTGGTTTGAAATTTGTTTACTGCCGTGATTATCGCGGTATCCCTTGTTTCAATCGCATTTTTTATACAAGCCGGGTTGAACGTCGTTGTCGCTTCTTTTTTTGCCAAGGTCGGCACAGCCACGAAAATTAGTGCCGCTATCAAAGATATCAATAATATTTTTTTGGTCATAATTTTGAATATAAAATTTCATCAAATCGACCTTTTATCAACGACTTATTTCTATCTATATTTCTAATACAAAACCCGGATATGTTTTCTTTCATTTTTTTGATAGAATTAAAGTATGAAGAAAAAGGCCGCGCCTGCCAACAGGCAGGGATTCACTTTGATAGAGACCCTGGTGGTGATTGCGATTATCGGAATAATTGCCAGTATTATTCTGGTTTCTTTGGGTTCGGTCAGAAACAAGGCCAGGGACGTGAAAAGAAAAGCCGAGATTTCCCAAATTGCCAGGTTTTTAACTCTGTCCTGTTATTTGCCCGATGCTGGCGAAGGAGATTACGATTTATTGCCCGTTGCCGAAGAACTGATTGCGAAAAATCCTCAATACAGCCAATATCTGAAAAACGTACCCAAAGATCCGAAAAGCGGCAGCGATACTCAGTCAAGATACAGATATATTGTTAGCGACGACGGAAGCAAATGCGCTTTATACGCCAATTTGGAAAACGACAAAGAGCCAATTACTTTAAGTATTACCCAGCCGACGCCAAAAGGCGGAAGCGGAGTATTTAGGGGCGCTAATGGCTGGAACGGAACGGATTTGTATTTTCAGTATTCTAACTAGTCCCCACCTTTTAATCAAAAGATGGGGATAAATCCATGAATTTTTCCCAATATACAACCAAAAAAATCGAAGAAATTTTCGATATTTTTAAAACCGGTGAGAAGGGTCTTTTGGATAACGAAGCGGACGAACGTCTGAAAAAATACGGATTCAACGAGGTAAAAACAAAAAAAACAACCCTTTTTGATGTTTTTATACGGCAATTCAAATCTCCGTTTGTTTATATGCTGATTGTTGCCACCATCATTGCTTTTGTGATTGGCGAAGAACTGGATGCCTTGGTGATTGCCGCTTTTATTTTAATCAATGTATTTTTGGGATTTTTCCAAGAAGCCCGGGCCGAGCGGGCGATTTTAATTTTAAAGAAATATTTTCCTTCTCGTACCAGAATCTTGAGAAACGGAGAAGAAAAAATTATCGATAAGAAATTTTTGGTCCCTGGTGATGTTGTATTATTGGAGCAGGGCAATATCGCTCCGGCCGATATGATGATTTTCAGGTCGGAAAATCTATTGGTTGACGAATCGGTTTTGACCGGAGAATCGGTTCCGGTTTTTAAAACCAATCAACCGCTCAAAGAACAAGCCAAGGAAATTTTTGAGGCGAAAAACATTATTTTTGCCGGAACCGCGGTGATTTCCGGCGAGATGGAGGGGATTGTAATTGCCACAGGAAAAGAGACAATGATGGGCGAGGTTACGAAATTGGTTTCCACAATCAGCCGAGAAAGTATTTACGAAAAAAACTTGTTGAAATTTTCCCGCTTGATTTTGAAATTGGTCGTGATAACGATTGTTGTTCTTTTTCTGGCCAATTTGATTATCAGGGGAACCACCAATATTCTCCAGTTTTCTGTTTTTTGCATTGCTTTGATTGTCGGCATTATTCCCGAAGCTCTGCCCTTGGTGGCGGTGGTTTCTCTTTCAAATGGCGCCTTGAAATTAGCCAAGGAGAAAGTAGTGGCCAGGAGATTGTCGGCGGTCGAGGACTTGGGAAACATCGAGGTTTTATGCAGTGATAAAACCGGAACATTGACCGAGGGCAAGATGATTTTGGAAAAAGTTTTTTCCATAAACAAAGAAAAATGTTTGTCGTATGCCCTCCTGTCTTCTTCCTATATGGACGAGGAAATCGAATCGTCTTTAAACCCTTTTGATTCGGCTGTTTATCAGCAAGTCGATGGCGATGCGAAAGCATCCTTAAATAAATTCAAGATAATTTCCGAAATTCCCTTTAGCCCTGAAAGATTGAGAAACAGTGTTTTGATAAAAAGCCAAGAAGGGAAAACCGTTTTAATCTTAAAAGGTGCGCCGGAAACTATTTTGAAATTGTCCTCTAAATTCGAGGATAGTCAGACACTTGAACAAATCAAGAAGCAGATAGAAGAGGAGGGCAGAAAAGGAAAAAGAATTCTGGCAATTGCCTATAAGGAATTCGATAAAAAGGATTATACCAAAGATGACGAGAAAAATCTGACTTTTCTCGGTTATTTTTCTTTCCGCGACCCGCTAAAGCCGACTGCCAAAAAATCAATTCAGCTGGCGGAAAAACTGGGCGTGGAGGTAAAAATTGTCACCGGCGACAGCAAGGAAGTTTCCGGTTATGTTGGCAAAGAAATCGGTTTGATAAAAAATCCCCAGGAAGTTGTTCTGGGGGAAGAAATGGAGAATTTATCGGATGAAGAATTTATGAAAGTTTGCGAAAAGTTTTCGGTTTTTGCCCGAATCTCTCCCCAAATAAAATACAGAATTGTTGAAGCTCTGGGCAAAAAATATGAAATCGGATTTTTGGGAGAAGGAATTAACGATGCTCCGGCTTTGAAGATTTCCAATTTGGCTATTGCCGTTGACGGAGCGGCTGACGTTTCTCGCGAGGTTTCCGATATAATCTTGCTGGAAAAAGACCTTAATGTAATCGTTAACGGAATCAATCAAGGGAGAAATGTATTTTCCAATATAAACAAATATATAAAAACCACGCTGGCCAGTAATTTCGGGAACTTCATTTCCATTGCCGTTATTTCTTTGATGATTCCGTTTTTGCCGATGCTGCCGATTCAGATTTTACTGGTCAATCTTTTGTCGGATTTTCCTTTGATTGCCGTGGCTTCGGACAGGGTTGATGCCGAAGAATTGAGCAAGCCGAGATATTATCAATTGAACAGAGTGATTATGCTGATTGTTTTTCTGGGCTTAATCAGCACGATTTTTGATTTTATCTTTTTCGCGATTTTCCATAAGGTCGAACCTTCTCTGCTTCAGACCCTTTGGTATATCGAAAGTATTTTGACCGAGATTGTACTTATATTTTCGGTGAGAACCGCCCACTTTTTCGTGAAAACCAGAAGACCGAGTTTTCCGTTGGCAATTACCGCTGTCGCAAGTATTTTGATTACCATTATCTTGCCCTTTACTTTTTGGGGAGACAAGGTATTCCATTTTGTTCGTCCAAATATTCATTCTCTTTTGATTGTTTTTGTTTTAATCGGGAGTTATTTTGTTCTCAGCGAAATCGCCAAACTGTTTTATTTCCGTTTTTGGATGAACAGAAAACAAAACAAACATGCTTAAAGTAAAACATATTTTAATCATAGTTATTCTGATTGTTGCTGTTGCGATTGGTATTTATCTTTGGCGCAATCTTCAATCTTACAGCTTGGAAATCCAAAGCATTGTCAAAGAAGACAATCAAAAAAACGAGGAAATCAAACCGAAAACTTTCTTTTTGGTCGGCGATATTATGCTTGACAGGAAAGTAGAAATGCAGATGAATAAAAACGGATTTTCTTATCCCTTCGAGAAAATTTCCGAATTTTTGAAAACCAGCGACGGGGTTTTTGGAAATCTGGAAGGCCCGATTTCCAAAAACCCCGAAAACTATTCCTTGGTCGCAATGGAATTCGCCTTTGACGCCAAGGTTATTGAACCGCTTGCCTCGGCTAATTTCAAAGTTCTTTCTCTGGCCAATAATCATACTTTGAATATGGGTTTAGCGGGGATGGAGGAAACCAAACAATTATTGAAGCAGGCAAATATCGATTGGATTGGCGAGCCGTGGCAATGTTCGGAAAAGACGGCAATTAAAGACGATATTGTTTTTGCTGCTTTCAACAAAACATTTAACGGCTGCAACGACGAAAAGATAATTGAAATCGTAAAATCGATAGAATCTTCCGCTCCGGATAAATTTCTGGTTGTCAACATGCACTGGGGCGAGGAATATAAACTGAAAAGCAATTCTTTGCAGCAAGATTTGGCGCATAAAATTATCGATGCGGGTGCGGATTTGATTGTCGGCACACATCCCCACGTGGTTCAGGAAATAGAAAATTATAACGGAAAACTGATTTTTTATTCTTTGGGCAATTTTATTTTTGACCAGTATTTTTCCGAAGAAACCCAAGAGGGTCTGATTGTGGAATTAAAAATTTACCCTCCTACCAAAGATTTTGGAGGGAGGGTTGTTTATAAGCTCTATCCGATTGAAAGTAATTTGAGCCAGCCGTCTTTAATGGATGAGCAAAAAGCCAAAATTTTTCTTGAGAGATTTGGTTTTGGGAGTATAATAGAAATAGAAAAGGAAAAAAGCGTTTGTTTTGCAGAAAATTGTTTTTTTGTCGAATTGGCCGACACGCCGGAAAAACAAATAGAGGGATTGATGAACAGAGAGAGTTTGGACGAAAATAGGGGAATGCTGTTTATTTTCGATAAAGAAGGGATTTATTCTTTCTGGATGAAAAATACCTTGATTCCTCTGGATATAATCTGGCTCAACGAAAACAAAGAAGTGGTTTTTATAAAAAACAATGCCCAGCCCTGCCAAAACGAATGCCCGGCCATTAAGCCGGACGCAGAAGCCAAGTATGTTTTGGAAATCAACAGCGGTCTGGCAAATAAAATAAATCTTAATTTGGGCGATAAATTGATATTCGATGATTGAGAAAGATGTTTACATCAAGAAAATCGGCACAAGAGGACATTTCGAAATCTGGTTGGTTGACGGCGCCAAAATCAGGCGCGATTTGGATATAGAATTCACCAATTTTGGTCATCATTATTTTTTCAAATTTATCCCCGAAAATGAATTCTGGATAGACAAAGAGCACAAAAAGGGAGAAACCGGATATTATATCGACCATATGCTGATTGAATACAGAATGCTTTTCGAGGGCAAAAGCCCCGATTACGCCGAAGATAGGGCGAGCATAGTGGAAACACGGGAAAGAAACAAATCCAAATTGGTTTTCACTGCTTTTAAAGAACAGAAAGACGGCGCAGAAATCATCAAGAAAGTTCACAAACAACTTCTAGGGGAATACAGCAAAAAAAATAAGGTTTGGGTTGTAAACGGCGAACTGGTGAGGGGTTTGTTTTGCGTTGATTTTACCGAGGGCGGGCACGACAAAGTTTATCCTTTTATACCCAAAAACGAGATTTGGCTCGATGACGACCTCGAGCCGCAGGAAAGAAAATTTGTTTTACTTCACGAATTGCACGAAAGAAATCTGATGCCCGAGGGACACGAATTCAAAATTAAGAACAGCATAATCGAAGCGGACACAAACTACAATAAAATTTATACCTCTGCCCATATTAAAGCCAGCAAGCTGGAATATTATTGTCGTCATCACCCGGAAAAATTGGATAAAAAACTGAAAGCGGAAATCGGGAAAAATTGAATTTTTTATTTTTTTGTGATATTGTTCCAATTAAGGAGGAGAAATGGAAGAAAAAATTACTTATCTTGTACATTTGTTCTGGAATCTAGGCGTCGAAGCATTTTTTGTTCTTGTTTTCCTTTCATTATTGGCTCTCGTTGGATTAACCATAAAAAGTGCAATAAAATGGTCGGTTAGATTCATCGGAAAGAAAAGGAGAAAAAAACAATAAACGAACGACAACCCTGCACTCTGCGTAGTGCGGGGTTTTTCTTTCAAATAAAATAGGCACGAATTTGGTTTCCAAATTCGTGCCTGTCAGACTAAAGAAGAGAAGTTGGCTTGACTTTGCGAAGTTTTGCCCTTATACATATGTGACCTCCTATTTCGAGAACTTGTCCGTTTAACGGAATGTCTTTCAAAACAACAGTCCCCGAGAATCTGGGGTAAGGTCCGGCGCGCTGGCCAGGAGGGTAAGAATTAACCCTGAAAATCTGGTCGAGCAACTGCTCTCTGAACTTGAAATAGAAGTCACCCTTGTAAACATCGACAATCTTCGCGAAGTTGCCAATTTTTGGTTTTGGCATCTTCCTGTCTCCTTTTTTAAAATTTGCTCTAAAGAGCGTACTACCAATTATCGAAAATAAAAAATGCTTTGTCAATATGAAAAAAGGCAAGACTATTTACATGTACGACTTGCGAGGTCGTACATAATGTCCTATACTTAATTATATGAGTGAAATTTATCATGTGTTAAACAGGGGAGTAGATAAAAGAAAAATTTTTCTGGATAAACAGGATTATTCTAGATTTATCCATGATTTGTTTGTCTTTAATAATCAAAAGATAATCAATACAACATTTCGTGCATTCGGAAAGTTCCAAATGAACGACCTCGCAAGTCGTACATTACCGAGGAAGCTACTGGTAAATGTTTATGCTTTTTGTATAATGCCGAACCATTATCATTTATTGTTAAATCCAAGGATAGAAAATGGTATTTCTAGATTTATGAGAAAATTAGATATGGGATATGCAAAATATTTTAATCAAAAATACAAGAGAAGAGGAGCTTTATTTGAGGGAAGATATAAACATATTCTTGTTGAAAAAGAACCGCATTTTTATCATTTGCCATACTATATTCATTTGAACCCTTTGGATATAGAATTTCCAGAGTGGCGAGCAGGTAAATTAAGAAACTACAATAAGGCGATGGAATTTTTAAATAATTATAGATGGTCAAGTCATTTAGATTATAGTGGGAAAAAGAATTTTCCATCGATAACAAATAGAGAATTTTTATTAGATGTATTTGGCGGAAAAGAGAAATACGAGACAAGTATAAAACAATGGTTGAAAGATTTGGAATTAGAAAGAGTAAGGGATTTAATTTTGGAATAAAATGTACGACCTCGCAAGTCGTACATTGCTATTTACAGGACAGCGTTTTCGTGCTACGATTTTAAAAAATCCAAAAAAGGAGGTATGAAGTGAATTTAGTAACGCCGATTTATCCAAGAGCAAGGCACAGGTGCCCATTTTACGGATTTCGATTCCGTGGTGATTTGGACAATTTTGAGGATTCCGGAGGGAATCAATGCGCCGCTGTTCCGGAGGTTCGCAGCTCTTGCCAGATGGAGTGGAGAGGGGAAGCGCCAAATTGGAGCGAATGTCCTTTTAATGAACCAAAGAACCAAAAAAGGTTCGAAAACATCAAAGATTCTTCCAGAGTTTTTCCCAAAGAATTCGGACCGGATGGTTTACCCTTTGGTCAGTGGCTCGATTATGTGATGAGTCAGAAACCCGAAAGCGTCAGAAGGGATTAAAGAGAGGAGCAAATGATAGAAATACTGAAAGGGGCAATCGTTCTTTTCTTCGGAGGCCTAGTGATGTTTGCCGGCACATTCTGTATTCTTTCCTTTCTCTTGTGTTCTACTTTTCCTGTCGCATGTTTTTTGAAACGCTATTTCAATCTAATCTAAGAATGGCCATAAGGCCCGAAACAAAAGGAGGTCAAATAGGTAAAAACCTATTTCGCCTCCTTTTTTCATTTCTGTTATATTAACGTCCTTGAAGGACGTTAATTATCGCGGTATAATAAAAATATGGCCGAAATTTATCATGTGTTGAATAGATCAATGGATAAAAGAAAAATTTTTTTGGATAAACAGGATTATTTTAGGTTTATCCATGATTTATTTGAATTTAATAATGAAGATTTAGTTAACACAACCTTTTACGCTTTTAAAAGAAGCAAAGATAACGTCCTTGAAGGACGTAAAAAGGAAAGGAAATTATTAGTAGATATTCATGCTTTTACTATAATGCCGAACCATTATCATTTATTATTGAGCCCCAAAATAGAAAATGGAATTGTAAAATTTATGCAAAAATTGGGCGCGGGTTATGTCAGATATTTTAATATTAAATATAAACGTAAGGGTACTATTTTTGAGGGAAGATATAAACATATTCTTGTTGAAAAAGAACCTCATTTTTATCATTTGCCATATTATATTCATCTTAACCCCCTAGATATCGAATTTCCGGAGTGGCGAGTGGGTAAATTAAGAAATTACAATAAGGCGATGGAATTTTTAAATAATTATAGATGGTCAAGCCATTTGGATTATTCCGGCAAAAATAATTTTCCTTCTGTCACCAATAGAGAATTTTTATTAGATGTATTTGGCGGAAAGGAGAAGTATGCGAAAAGTATTGAGAAATGGCTGAAAGAATTAGAATTAAATAGGATTAGAGAATTTATGTTGGAGTAAAAATTTACGTCCTTCAAGGACGTAAATTTTAGTTGACAGGAGGATTTTTGATAAAATATAATGCTTTTATATGAGGGTGATAAAATGTGATTTATGTAAAAAGAAAATTAAAGAAAAACCCATAACTGCGGGCGTGGGAATTTTAGATCAAGTAGAACTTTGTAAAAAATGCGGTGCTCCGATTTTGAGATTTTTAAAGAGACACAAATTTATATCTGTAGACAAAAAATCTTACGAGGCTGAACCTCGTAAGATTATCTCGTAAGATTAATCTATTTCGCCAGCTCTTTTTGTTTTTGTCAAAAAAGACTTGACAGCGTTAAAAAGAGAGAATAAATTTAAACTATACCACCAAGGAGGCCCTGAACTATAGACTTCGTCTAAGTACAGGGTAAAGGTGAAACTGAATATTCGGAGGGGCCTCACAAAAGGTGGTTTTTTATTTCTTTAAAAATTAAAGAAATAAAAAACCAAAACGAAAGAAGGATTGAATCTGGGTGCTTTCTAGATGGATTTTCCTCCCTAGCTTAGTACCCAGATTCAATCCTTTACTCTGATATAATTATACCATAAAAGTTATTCACAGATAATCCCCAGAAACGATTTGTATTATAAAGAATCTCTGCTATTATTATATTTTCCGCGTAAATAATTCTTAGGACATCTATCGGGGGAAATAGATGTAATATTTAGTGCCAATGAATAGGAATTGGCGAAAATATCAAGATGGAGTTAATGAGCTTCAAAAAAGCCCTGTTTGGTTTTTATACCAAAGAGGGTTTTTAAATTATCGACCTTCAAGGAAGATAATTACTTGATTTGTTTTTTGACTATAGAATTAAAAATACCTTGAAAAAATTTTTTGACTTTTTTTGTTAAATCTTTTTGCGGAGCGAGTAGGAGCGGGGACAGAGAATCAAATTGGCTGGCTAATTCGTTAATTTTGGCAAGTAATATCGTCGGTTCTATATCAACGCCGAATTTCCGCTCAACCAGTTTAATCAGTTTTTGCAGTTCGTATTTCGGTTTATTGCCTAAATAACAATAAATGTCAAAAACATCTTTTGGTTCGTTCCGCTGGTAAGTTGACAGGGTTTTATTAATCATAATATCGGTTAAAGAATCAACGCGGAGAGAAAATTCCGGCAAGAAAAATTTTTTCTCAATCGCTGGAAACGGAAAATAGACAAGTTCAAGTTTCACCGCCTCATTATCGCGTTCAACAAGACAAATTCGTCGGTTTTGTTGAAGGGTTAAGCCGATTTTCTTAGCCCCAACCCGAGTTTTCAGCTCATTTAAAAATATCAAATATTCGTCGTCAAAGAATAAATCATTGGAGAAAAAATCCAAATCAACAGAGGTGCGGTGATGTAAATATTGGTAAGCAAGCAAAGTTCCGCCAGTCCAATAAAAATTTTTAGCAAAAGGAATTTTGCCGAAAGAATTAAGAATATCTTTTTGAAATTTGGAGAGTCGGATATTAAGCATTGGTTTTTAAATAATTTTGAAGTAATTCCCTAAGTGAAGGATTGATATCAAGTTTTGGCAGGTATTTTTTAAGGTCGGTTTTGCGCAATCCCAAAAGGTCGCCAAATTGAAGCCGGCGGTTAAGATACCAGATTTTTACCTTGGGATTGTTTAAATCTATTTTTTCAACATCATAATCCCAAAAAATCTTCTTGTTTATTTGCTTGTTCATACCCGGTACTACAACTTTGATGATGCCACATTAGCATAATAACACCGAAGTCGTTTAGCTAAAAATCTTCTGCCCCCGGTACATTTTAAGTATTTTTCTCTTCTTCGAGCATCTTCTTCGTTAGTACAAACCTCTGAATAAATAAGTTTGAATGGCCTTCTATAACTTGTACTAAAACTTTTCCCCTTGTTATGTTCTTCTATTCGTTTTTTAAGATTATTTGTAAAACCAATATATCTTTCGCCATCTTTTAGGCTTTCTAATACATAAACATAGAAGAACATATTCGAAGTTGTAGTACCGGGCATAATACTTTTATTTTAACATAAATTAAAGACTAAATCAACGTTAATTTACGAATTATGTACGACTTGCGAGGTCGTACATTGAGGAGACGTTTAAAATTTAAAATAATAAAATCCCCGCACCAATTCACTAATTGGTGGGGGAAAAGGTCGAGGAAAGTAAAATTCACCCTGTTAAATCCCGTGTAACAGGAGTCGCCAAAGGCGACATTTAACAGGGTAAATAAGTAATAAAAAAACGGTCTTTTTAAAAATAATCCGATGCCCATAATGTTGGCTTAGGAATTAAAACCCCCCCACCTTTCTGAGAAAGACGGGGGAAAAGGTCGAGCGAAAAGACCAACAATAATAAATTCGTAACTTAGCAATGTGTGATTTGGAACTTATGTTACATGTTACATGTTGCGGGTTACATGATTAAAATGAAAAAGATTCTATTAAGCGTTAGTATAATTGCTGCTGTTGCGGCAATTGCGTTCGGTGTAACAACCGCTTTCTTCAGCGACACCGAAACCAGCACAGGTAATACCTTTACCGCTGGTGCGTTAGATCTTAAAGTAGACAGTGACTGTCATTATTATCAAAATAATGTTGATATTGGTTGTACTGGATTTGGTAACTGGAAATCGACAGATTTGACCGCTGAAAAGTTCTTCAATTTCACCGATATAAAACCCGGTGATAGCGGAGAAGACACTGTCAGTTTGACAGTTGATAACGATGCCTGCTTAAAGTTAGTTATTGGCAATTTAGTTGATAACGAAGGCAGTCCTGTTGCTTGTACAGAACCAGAAACAGTAGCAGAAGGCAAGGGATGCTATGGAGAAGGAGACTGTTCTTTAATGGGCAACGAAGAGAACTGTGAAGATTACGATGATTGTGTATGGCAGAATAACTGTCCTCACGCTACCGGAGAATTAAGATCGCAATTATTATTCAGCATTTTTACAGATGCTGATTGTGACAATATAAAAGAAGAAGGTGATGTTGAATTAATTTCTGCAGGACCAGTTGACGCTGGTGGAGAAACTTGGGTTTTGCCAGGACATTTAACAGGTGGCGCAGCCCCTACTTGTTTTGGTATTGCTTGGGAACTTCCTTCAACCGTTGGAAACGACGCTCAGACAGATGTTTTTGGCGCTGATATGACTTTCAACGTGATTCAGTACAGAAACAACACAGGTTGTGTTTGGCCAACACCATAATCCCACGCTAAATTGTTCCTGTTAAATACTTTTGCTTTCAGCAAAATTCCAGCTCTGCTGGATTTAACAGGATAAATCCCTTGTTAAATTTGTTTTATAGCAGTTTAACGGGGTAAAACAATGAACAAAAAAATACTAATCAGTTTAAGTATTATTGGCGTGGTTAGTGCAGTTGCGATTGGAATTACGGTTGGTTATTTCAGCGACACTGAAAGCAGTATTGGAAATACCTTCAGCGCCGGTGAAATCGATTTAAAAATCGATTTCCACTGTAAGGCGCCAGGTTGCGGATGGTCTTTACGAGACCTTGACGGCGATTCCTTTTTCAAGGAATGCGATGTCAAGCCCGGTGATTCCAAAGAAGGAACTATCAGTTTTCACGTGTACAACAATAATGCCTGGGGCAGAATAAAATTAGACCATACTCATAATTATGAGAATGCTTGTTCTGAACCAGAAACCGTATATCCGGACCCAAATTGTGGAGATCCGGGTGATGGCCAAGGTGAATTAGGTCAAAACCTAAAATTTACCATTTGGTTGGATGAAGGACAAACTGCTGGTTGGCAGTGTCCTGAAAACCAGGCAAAATGCGCAGCTGATCCATTAGAGGGAGATAACGAATTAAATGGCGTTGAAACGCCGTTAATCAACGATATCTCTGCGGACCAGCTTGTTGCTGCTGGCTGGTATGTATTTCCTCAAGAAATACAAGCTTCCAGCACATATTATGTTGGCGTGAAATGGAGCCTTCCATCAGGAACGGGAAATATTGCTCAGACCGATTCATTCGCAAGCTGGGTAGTTATGGAAGTGGTCCAGAGTAGAGATAATTCTTGGCCACCGACATTCTAAGATTAGTAAAACAATAATCAATGAAAAAAATACTAATTAGCTTAAGTATTATTGGCGTGGTTGCGGCTGTTGCGCTTGGAATCACTGCTGCATTCTTCAATGACACTGAAACCAGTACCGGCAATATTCTAATCGCCGGGAAACTTGACTTAAAAGTTGACAGTCAGAAAGCGCAATACGATGGAATGATTTGTAATGGCACATGGCAATGTGAGCCGTGGGCTGATTATGTTGTTTCATACAACCCAGGGCCAGCTAAATACACCCCTTTACCACCAGCAGATAGAATGGATCCAACAAAAGCATTGGGTCCAGCTCAAAACAACGATACAATAAACTTTGTATCACTTGGTTTTGGCGGAACCTTAGTGCTGAAGTTTGATAACTTCATTGTAAATGGTCTCAATCTTGATGTTGGTGTTGTTGAAACGACTTACGGCAGTCCTCCTTGCGCGAATTATCCCGAGAAAGCTGAAATTTATGGTTCTCAAGACGGTTTAAATTGGACTTATCTTGGTCTGGTTTGTACAGATGGTCAGGTTGATCTTGGATCTTTATCTTGGGCAAAATACATAAAACTGGTAGATGTTTCTGACATAAATGCTAGTTATCCGAACACACCAAACCCGGATGGGTTTGATGTTGATGGTGTCCAAGCTCTAAATTGTGGAACAGAACCTAATTTAATCGGTCAATCCTGCAACGGTTCATGGAATCTTACTGATATCACAACCCAGAAGTTTTACAATTTCTCGGATGTTAAGCCAGGAGATTATGGGAAAAATGTTATAAGCTTCCATGTTTATAACAACAACGGTTGGGCTTGTTTGGGCCTAGAGAATAAGCAGGACAATGAAAATGTATGCAACGATCCCGAACTCGCTGTGCCAGACACAAGTTGTAGCACAGGTCCTACCGATGGTGAGCTTTCGCAGTATATGAACGCCTTTATCTGGAGAGATGACGGCGATGGTATTTATGAACCGCTTCAAGGAGAAACGCAAATTACTGGCGGTAACTTCTTTGAAGATTGGTCAATACCGATTGCCGATTCTAGTACGGGCGGACCATTAATTGCGTCAAACACCAAATACATCGGCTTGGCCTGGTGCGCGGGAACCATTTCAGTCAATGACTGGGGTGGTTTAACTTGCGACGGTTCTTCGATGGGCGATATAACCCAAACAGATCAACTCGTTACCGATGTGGTGGCTTATACCGAACAATTCAGAAATAATCCAGTCTTCTACTGCAACCCATTACCTTAATACTTGAAATTCTTTGAGCTATCCAATCCCACTTTTCACGCTAAGTGAAGAGTCCTTGTAGGAACAGATTGGGTAGCGGGTAAGAAGGTCAAGAGAAAATTAACCTAATTAACCTAATTTCTAATTAACCTAATCAATAACCAATTTTTAAATGTCTAATGTCTAAATTGTTTAGGGATTGGTCATTGGGACTTGGGCTTTGATTAGAATAATTAGGTCAATTAGAGCAATTAGAAATTTTTTAAAGAATTTCAATGAAATTATTTAAAATCGTATATTATTTATTTTTTGTGATTATTGCGGCAGTAAGCAGCAGAATTGTGGAAATTAAAAAACAAGATGGATGAGTAGACGCATCTTGTTTATTGAAGATTATTTAATTGTGATGCTGATTTTTCCGAATTGTTTTGAGAGTTTTTGAGCGAGTTTTTGGGTGCGGAGAGGAAATTTTTTGGAAAACTGGAGAAATTTGGTTTTAGAAAGTTCGTTCAAATTCAATTCATCCCAGTCAAGTTTTGCCTTGCCCAGAGAGACAAGATAGAGTTGGTCCAAAAGCGCTTTTTCCGGAAGAGCAATAAACAGGTCTTTTTGAAGAGTATAGCCGAAGAAAAGATTTTTCTTGATTTTCTTTATTTCTACTCTGTTTTGTCCCAAGAAAAAATTTTTTGAGAAGCGAGGTGAGGCGTAAGAAAATACATAAGGGATTTGATTCAAGATACCGTAGTCAGCCAAAGCGCTGTCAAAAGACAAATAAGAGGGAAAATAAATTTGGGAAATAATCGTTTTAACTTCTGACCAGTTTTCCGGCAGGATATAAACACCTCGTTTAATCGGAAAAAGGACTTTCTTCTTGATAAGGCGGCTGATGGTTACTCTCAAAACATTTCTTTTCTGGCCGAGAATTTTTTCCAAATCCGAAAATGTAAAATAGGGCTTGTTATAACTTTTAAGTTTTCTTTGAATTTCCATTATTTGCATATTTTTCAATTAAATAGTCGGTTACATAGTAATAATTTTTAGGCAGATAACGATTTAATTCTTGACGAATTGTTCTTTTATTAAACCCATTAATTTTGAAATCAGCAGGTTTTTTAAGAAGACCCGAGACAAACCAGATGTCAAACAAATCGCGAGATTTTATCCGTTCTTTGACAGTTCTAAGTTTGTTTTCTAAGATTGCTTCTAAAGACATTACATTAAAAAATACACTTATGGGTAAGACAGGACTTTTTAGAGGCAAGAGTTCAAAACCGGGCTTTTGAGAAGAAGAGAATTTTCTTTTGGACACTTCAATTTTTATTGAAAACCTTTGAGACAGAAAATCCTCCTTAATTTTCAGGATAGCGAAAAAAGTGTATCTTTTGTCGGTAAGGTCAGAAAGTTCTATTTCCTTGTATTTTGAGCAGATGCCTTCGATAATATTCTTAAAATCCTCAAAAGAAATTTCTTCAATTATGGAAAAATCCAAATCTTCCGAGAATCGGGGAGAGTTATAAGCCAATCTTAAAACGGTTCCTCCCTTGAAAACCAGATTTTTACCAATATTACTTTCGCCAATAGCTTGAAGTATCAGTATTTCATATACTTCTCTTGCGATGTTTTCCTTTGATGTTTTCAGCTTATTTGATTGATTTTCGATTAGAGATTGTTCCAACATAAAAAATTCAAAAAATTACTGATTATAGATAGTTAACAAATTTGTTAACAATCGAAGAACTGATATTTTAATTGTATATTGCGTAAATAAGCGTGTCAATATTTAATAATAAAATATGAAATTGTTTAAAATTATATATTATCTCTTTCTCGTGATTATTGCGGCAGTTGCGTTGTTGCTGATTATTTCGGTTCTTCCTATAACCGGAAACATTAAGTTTATGATTGTGCAGTCGGGTTCGATGGAGCCGCAAATAAAAACCGGAAGCATTGTGATGACTAAACCTTTTTCAGAGTATCGGGTCGGGGATATTATCACTTTCGGAACCTATTCCAAAACCAAAGCGCCGACAACGCACAGGATTGTTGAAGTGAAAGACAATGACAATGACGATGACAATGACAATACCTATATTACCAAAGGCGATAGGAATAACGCGCCTGATGCAAAGCAGGTTAGCAAAAACGAGATTATCGGCAAAGTGATGTTTGACGCGCCGTATTTGGGTTATGTGGTTGCTTTTACCAGAAAGCCGGCAGGATTTGTTCTGATTCTGCTTATTCCGGCAGCAATCATTATTTCTGACGAAGTGAAGAAGATTTTTAAAGAGGTAAAGAAAATAAGAAATAAAAAGACCATTGACTCTTGACTTTTGACAATGACAATGACCATTGACTATGACTTATGACAATGACAATTATGGTTTTAGATTCAGGGAATGGGACATTTATAAAGATGCCAGATTATTCAGGAACGAAGTAGACAAAGTTTTAAAAACATTTCCTCCAGAAGAAAAATACGCCCTGGTCGATCAAACAAAAAGAGCATTGATTTCGATAATTTTAAATATTGCCGAGAGCGCCAATAAAAGCACCGATAAGGATATGCGACTCTATATTAATCGTGCCCATTGTTCGTTAGATGAAGTGGTTGCTTGCTCGGATTGCGCTTTGGACAATAGTTATATTTCAAAAGAACAGCATCAAGAAATTTTACAAAAAGCCTGTAGTTTGGCCAAAAGATTAAGGGGATTCGCTACAAAACTTTCGCAAGTCAATAGTCAATAGTTAATAGTCAACAGTTTATGCAACTAATCTACGACATTATGCCACCCGAGGAAAAGAAAATAAAAATTGAAGGGAGGAGAAACGAGAAATTTTTGAGAATTGTCTCTCTGCTGCTTATTCTTGGCGTAGTTTTCAACTGGGCCGGTTTTTCGGGCATTATCGGAACGATTTCCTATATGAGCGACACGGAAAGTTCTTTGAATAACTCGTTTGCTGCGGGGAGTTTGGATTTTGTTTTGGATTCAGCCAGCGATTTTTCTCCTTTGGGTTTGAGCCCGGGTGAAACAGCATCGCGGTCAATTGACATTATTAATTTTGGCAATATCCACAAATATACTATTACAGCCGCAAATTTTGTTGGGGAGCTTTGTGATTATCTGGACTTGGAAGCAAATTTGGATGGCGAAGCTATAGAATACACTGGAAAATTAACTAATTTTACTTTTGGGCCAATTGTATATGAAGAGCCGGAGATCTGGGTTTATACACTAACTCTGCTTGCTGATGCCCCGGAAAGCGTTTTAGGCACAACCTGTGAGTTTGATTCAGTGGTTTTTGGCTCGCAAATTAAGAATAATTTGCCTTTTGGCACGGGTTTTAATGACACAGAAGAAATTAACAGCGATATTGCTGCCCATTATTGTTATGATTCGGAAATAAAGTCGTGCGGTTATTGGAAAAGTCATTCCAGCGTTTTCGTTCCTTATTTACCCCAAACTCTGGGCAATGAAATAATTGACACGAAACAAAAGGCAATTTCTATTCTTGAGGCAGCTTGCGGCAGCTGCGGTTGCGGTTGCGACAAAACAATGAGAGCCAAACTAAAAGGACAGTTGCTGGCGATGAAATTCAATATTGCTCATTTTGGCATTGGAGAATATTTGGTAGAAAGCGAAGGTAAAACCCTAAACGAAATAGTTGTTGAAGCCGATGATTTACTGCTTCAAGACCCAGCTCCGCCGGATTCGGTTTTGGAAGAAATGAAAAATTTATTGGATGGTTTGAATAATCTTGGCACAGTTATTATGTGTTCGATGAATCCTCCTGGTTGCTATTTGAAGCTGACCAAAACCACGGATTCAAAAACAGCTGTAAAAGAAGAAATTATTACTTATCATCTTGGCCTGGATAATGTGGGAACAAAGGTTTGCACTGGGGGCGGAGTATTGCTTAAAGATATTTTTTCCCAATATCTTAAATACATTGATTATGCCTCATCCAGAACGCCAAAGGGGTTTAGTAATTCAGGAGGCAATCTGGAGTGGAATTTCGGCAGTATTCATCCCGATGACCCATTGATTGAGATAGACTTAAGAATGCAGGTTAAGAATTCAGCGCCTTGCGATTCTATACTCACCAATTCTGCTAAATACTGGTCAAACGAAACTAATTGGAGCGAGTTGGTTAGTGTTGACACGCAGGTGGTTTGTTCAGCATTTCCAGAGATTGGCGTTTTGATTAATGAATTTTTGCCCAATCCCGTGGGTTATGATAATGCATTAATGCCCAATGGCGAATGGGTAGAAATTTACAATAATAGCGGAGCAGATGTTGATGTTTCTGGCTGGTGGTTGTATGACGAGAGCGATTACCATGAGTTGGCGATAACTAATTTTAATACTGATACCGGCAATACTTTAATTCCTAATGGCGGATTCCTGGTGGTTTATAGGAATGGCGATTCAGATTTTACCCTGGATAATACTGACGGGGATACAGTAAGATTATTTGACGGGCCAATCAGCAGCGGCACTTTAATTAATCAGTACACTTATGATGTTGATGCGCCAGAAGGAAAATCTTTTGCCAGAATTCCTGATGGTTCAAGTAACTGGGTAGACCCGATTCCAACGCCTGGAGAACCAAATACTCTTGAGGGCGAAGAAATGGATTTTGGGCCAGCTATTTCAGAGCCAGACGAAGAAATTGAAGACGGAGACGAAATAATAATTGAGGAGCAAGCTCCAGTGGTTGTAATTAGCGATGAAATAGCAACTGAAGGAGTTATTGAAGAAGTTAATAATGCAGTAGAGAATTTAGTTGAGAGTATTTTTGCCCCGGAGCAACCCGAAGAAGACGAGGCTGTTTCTGAAAGCGAGGAAACAGTTGTTGAAGAAGAGGAAGAACCAATAATTGAAGAGGAAGAACCGGTAATAGAAGAAGAACAACCAGCCCCTGAAGAACAGCCAGCCCCGGAGGAACAGCCAGTAATAACAGAAGAGCCGGTAACAGTGCCGGAAATTCCCGCTGTTGTTGAAGAAGAATAATATGAATAAAATTAAAACAATTTTAATTATCTCAATCGCTGTTTTAGGCGCAGGATTTTTGTTTGCTTTGCCTGTTTCGGCAAATGGTAATTTGGTTGTCGTATTTCAAAATAGTCCTTTATTTAACGAGGCCAATTTTCTGCCTGGCGATACTATAAGTCGTTGGGCGCAGGTAACAAACAACAGCACTGAAACCCAGCAAATCGGCACGCAAGCGATTAATGTCATTAATATCGACCACTTGGGCGATGTTATGCATTTACAAATAACAGAAGGAGTGAATACAAGATATTCCGGCACGCTTTCGCAATTTTTTGCTGCTGGCGAAATTTATCTTTCCGATTTGGCGGGAAACGGAGCCAATACCACCTACAATTACGCAATAACTTTTGATTTTGGCGCCGGAGACGATTATTGGAGCAAGGGCTTGAGTTTTGATTTTTATATCGGGTTTTTGGGCGAGTCAATAAGCCAAGAAATTCCTCCTGGGGTTGGCGGGAATGGCGGGGGAGGCGGAACCTATACAGCTGGATTGATTATTTTTGACGAAGCAGTTACGGTTGATGTAAATACAGCAACAATTACCTGGAAAACAAATTTAAACAGCACCAGCCGGGTGATTTATTCCACTCTTAGTTCTGCCCCAGTTTTCAGCATTAGCAATCCTCCAAATTATGGTTATACTGATTCAACAACCGAAGATGCTAATAAAATTTTAAACCATTCGGTTACGATAAACGGCCTGTTGTCGGGAACTGTTTATGTTTTCCGTTGTATTTCTCATGCTTCGCCCGATACCATAAGTTCTGAATACAGTTTTACCACTTTGCAGCCAGGAGAAACACCGAGCGAAGAAGCAATAACTTTTCAACAGGGTGAAGTTGCTGGTGCAGCGATTATCAGGACCGACTTGCCGGAAACGGGCGGCATCTTGGGAAAAATTGCCAAGAGCACTGGACTTTCATCTGCGAGGTCAAATGATTTTAAAATAAATCTATTTATTGCCGGAACACTTATATTTATCTGGATTGTTTTATTTTTAATTAGAAAATTGGCACTTAAACAAAAATGAGAAAAATCCTGATTGTCGGACTTGCAATTATTTTTGTAATCGCAATCATAGTTGCTATTTATCAGTTTTTCCCGTCAATAAAATATCAATTTTCAGTTAAGTCAAATGAACTCCCCGGCATACCAGATGGCTTTACTTTAGAAGAACCAGAAGATATTGCTTCTGGTTCTTTGCATAATGACAATACGCAAAATCTCTTGCTTATTCCCGAAATCGGAGTGAAAGTTCCGATTGTGGAAGGAAAAGACGAATCAGCTTTGGATAAGGGCGCGTGGCGAATGCCCGAAACATCCACGCCGGACAAGGGAAGCAATACGGTAATCACAGGTCATCGCTGGAAATTCATACCGCCGAACGAAAAAACATTTTATTTGCTCGATAAATTGGAAGCAGGGGACAAATTTACGATTTATTGGGAAAACAAAAAATACGAATATAAGGTTGTTTCCATTTCGGTGGTTTTACCGACAGATTTGAGCGTTCTTAATCCGACAGCCGATTCCGTGGTCACGCTTATAACCTGCACTCCGCTTTTTTCCACCGCAAAAAGATTGATTGTTGTTGGAGAATTGATTAAATAGTATTATAATAAAAGAGCGAACCCCCACCTTTTAGGAAAAAGATGGGGGGATAAATAATTAACTAATTCACCCCCACCTTTTAGAACTTATGTTTTACGTGTATATCTTGAAAAGCAAAAAAGACAGCAAATTATACATAGGATACACGAACAATCTTAAAAGGCGGATTCAAGAACACAGCAAAGGAAGAAACTTTTCTACTGCGCATAGAGGAAGTTTTTCTCTCGCTTACTACGAATCATTCGCGTCTCAAAAAGACGCCACGGCAAGAGAAAAACAATTGAAACAGTTTAAAAGCGCATACGGACAATTGAAAAAAAGAATTCAAGATAGCCTGCATGAGTCTTAAAAGGTGGGGGGTAAATATATGATAAAGAAACTCTCAATTATTTTAATAGTTTTTGTACTTTTAGTTAGCGGGAATTTTGTATTCGCCAAAAACGACAAAAATATCGACATTCCCGAGCAAGATGGCGTTTATGACGTGCCCGGTCATCCGGAATTGAAAGTTCGGGTTTTTGTGCATCACATAGGCAAAGGAAAGCCAGTTCCACCAACGCCAGTATGGCAATGTGGATTAGATGATCCTCAATCACTAGCTTTCGTTGATAAGGAAGTTTGGCATTTGCCAAGTACCTGGACATATAATCTTAATCCAGCAAGCGTGCCAAGTTTGGTTGGAAGCTCGAATTTATTCACAATAGCTGAAAATGCTTTTAACGAATGGGAAAGCGCAATTAAGAATAAAGTAGATGTTGTTCGCGGCATTGATACCACAATTACTCGCAAAGGTTTGGATGGAATAAATATTATTACTTGGGGCAAGGCATTACCCGGAGCATTGGGAGTAACTTATATTTGGTATTATCCTTCAACTGGAGAAGTGGCAGAACTTGATACGATTATGAATAAGACATATATCTGGGAATGGTCGGGAGGTTCGACTGCTTGCGCTTTTACCGAATCTTACGATGCTCAAGATATTTTAACTCACGAAATCGGACATTGGTTCGGTTTGGATGATGAGTATGCGGACAAATATACAGACAATACTATGTATGGCTACGGTTCAAAATGGGAAGTGAAGAAAAATACCTTAACTACTGGCGATATTGATGGCGTGAAATTAATTTATTCGGTTAAATAATAATTAAATTTACCCCCACCTTTTACTTTGAAAAGGCGGGGGTAAAAGCAAAAATTATGAAAAATATCTTTATCGGGTTTTTAATTATTTTTTTGGCATTTGGTTTTGTTCTTTCGGTTTTTGCCGCAAAGAACGCAAAAGCTATTACTGGTGACGAGCATCGCAGCACGGTTGCCAATTTTGTGCAAACTCTTTTGAACGTCGCCGACAGAGAAAAAGGCGGAATAGGAGAACAGGTGAAAGTGATTGCGCAGGAACAGGAGCAAAACAAAGAGCAAACAGCCGACCAGATAGAATCAATTCAGAAGCGAAACAAGATTAAGACATTTTTGATTGGCACGAATTATAAAAATGTCGGTGCACTGCGCAGCGAAATGGTGCAAGTGAGAAATCGCGTTGAGCAATTGACCAGATTAACGGAGCAGGCAAAAAATCAAGAAGATAAAACCAGTTTACAGGAACAAGTTCAAACCATGCAGCAAGAAGCGACAAACATCGATGCATTTCTTAAAGCCAACGAAAGCAAGTTCAGTTTATTCGGCTGGTTTGTAAAGTTGTTTAACAAATAGTTTTTATTATAAATTTTTTAGTACAAATTTTTTACAAAAACTCGCTTAGGCGAGTTTTTGTAAACCGTTCAACCATACCACGCGGCCGCAAGGTAGAGTTGAACACCATTTAATTAATTATTTGATTATCAATATTTTTATTTTTTTTAAAATGGTTGTATAATAAATTAAAAGGAGGAAAAAATGAGGTCTTTAAAAAATTATCTCGTTCTGGGTTTAATGATTTTGCCGATATCGGGAATCGCCGAGGAATATCTGATCAAGGTTAAATTTTCCGAAGTCAAGTTGTATCTGATTAAAGATGGAAAAGAAATGACAACATTTCCCGTAGCTGTGCCGAGTTTTATTCCTAAAATTTTACCAATTGAAGGAAAAGTAGTAAGAATTGGAAAAAATCCTTATTGGTATCCTACCGAAAGAATCAAGGAGCAGTATTCGAAAAAGCACAAAGAAGAGCTGCCAAAAACAGTAAAGCCGGGCGATCCTAGAAACGCTATGGGAGTAGCCGAGATAGTGATTGAATTCAAGACGCAAGGCGTTAATCCACTGATAAGAATACACGGAACCAATGATGCTAACTCTATTGGTCATAGAATTACTAGTGGATGCATTAGAATGCTCAACAAAGATATTTTAACCCTGATAGAAATTATAAACGGCAAACCAACCCAGATTCTTTTTGAAAAATGAGCCCCGTTTCTTCAAAAAAGACGCGGGGCACTTTTATTTTTTAAAAAATATGATTATAATAAAAACATAAAGTAATAAAAAATTAACCGTGAAAATACTTGTTTTAACAAGAAGTATAAATGAGCCGAGCGAGAATAATTCCAAATCCACAAACGGAAAAAGTTTTGCTTATGGCAGGGCAAATATCAATGACGCATTGGGAATCAAAAAATCGCTCGGCAATATTCACGACATAAAAATTCTTCCGTTAAGCGACGATGTTTATTATCAAATCAGGGCGGAAAAGCCCGATGTGATTTTTAATTTATGCGACACGGGTTTCAGGGACGATTATAATCTGGAGCCGCACGTGGCGGCAATGTTCGACATTTTGGATGTTCCCTATACGGGCAATAATTATTTTACTTTGGCGCTTTGCCAGAACAAGGCGAGAGCAAAAGATATTTTGACTTTTAACGGAATTTTGACTCCCAAGTTTCAGGTTTTTACCGCAGCGGAAAGAAAAATCGACCCGGAACTGAAATATCCTTTGATTGTGAAGCCGATTCGGGAGGATGGAAGCGTGGGCATCAGGGAGCGTTCGGTGGTGAATAATGAGGAGCAATTGAAAGAAGAAGTTGATCACGTCATTAATATCTATAAACAAGAAGCACTGGTGGAAGAATTTATTGATGGTCGCGAATTTACAGTTTCTTTAATCGGCAACAGAAGACCAATTGTTTTGCCGATTGCGGAAATTGATTTTACGGGCATGCCCGAACATTTGCCGAAAATCGTCAGTTATCACGCCAAGTGGATAAAACAAAGCATTGCTTATAAAAAAACCAATACTATTTGTCCGGCAAATATAGATGAGAAAATGGCCAAATTAATAGAAGAGGTTGCCAGAAAATGCTACAAAATTTTCGGCTGCCGCGGTTATGCGCGAATAGATTTCAGATATGACGATAAAGAGAAAAAACTTTATGTTTTGGAGATTAACCCTAATCCAGATATTTCTGAAGACGTTGATACTGCCAAGTCAGCAACCGCAGCTGGAATGAGTTATAATGATTTGCTTTTGAAAATTGTCGAGTTTGCTTTGGAAAAAAGATACTAATTATATTATTAAAAAAGGAGGAAAGATGTCTAATATAGTCGAGAAGCTCTTTTACAGTTTTTTGGTAATTTTATCGGAAAAACTTTTCCGCCCAACAGTTATTGAAGTAAAAGGAATGGAAAATTTACCCAAAGACAAGGGATTTATTATTGCCATTAACCATGTTGGTTCCATTGACCCGTTTGTGGTCGTCGGCGTACTCAGAGGTTTTCTGAAAAGAAATTTCTTTAAAAGAGGAAAAAGGTTTTACTACATTGGGATGAGGGCCATAAAAAAGAGAATTTATTCCTTTTTTCTGAATGAGAATCTTGGGTATGTCTGCAGCAGCAAGGAAGGCATCAATAGAGCTGTTGAGCTATTAAAAGAAGGAAATGTGGTGGGTATTTTCCCCGAGGGTCGTCGAGATGACGGTAAAAAGATTTTAAAAGGGAAAAAAGGAGTAGCCTTTTTGACTTTGTTGTCGGGCGCGCCGGTTGTTCCTGTCGCTTATTTGGGTCCGCAAACTCGAAGTTTTAATCAGGGATTAAAAGGATTGTTAAAGCCAAAAAAAGTTTATTTTGGCGCTCCCATGCATTTTTTCCATGAAGAATTATTCTGTTTGCAAAAAAACCCATCAACCCTTTTATTGGCAACAGAAATGATTATGCTGGAGATTGCCAAACTCTGCGGAAAAGAATACGAAACCTAAAAAGGGTCCTGGAACAAACAGGATCCTTTTATTTTATTGTATAATTTAAATATGAAAAAAATTTATAGCCAAAAAGATTATTACAGCCGAAAGGCCAAGGAAGAAAATTATCCTGCTCGCTCTGTTTATAAACTTGAAGAAATCGATAAAAAATATAACCTGATTAAAAAAGGCGATAAGGTTTTAGATTTGGGTTGCGCTCCCGGGTCGTGGCTAATCTATATTAGTAAGAAAGTAAGTAATGAGGGGGGAGTAATTGGAGTTGATATCGAGGATTTGAAAATAAAAATACCGCAAAATGCGGAATTTATAAGAAGGAATGTAATGGACTTCCAGCCCGAAGGGAAGTTTGATGCGGTGGTTTCGGATTTGGCGCCCTCAACTTCGGGAATAGATTTTGTCGATGCGGAACGGTCTTTGGAATATTGCGAGCGGGCTTTGAAAATCGCCGAGAGGGTTTTGGAAAAAGGCGGGAATTTTGTTTGTAAGATTTTTGAAGGGGAGGGGACTGACGAGTTTTTCAAAAAAGTAAAAAAGGAATTCGAGTTCGCCAAAAAATTCAAACCCAAAGCCAGTCGTAAGTGGAGTAGGGAGATTTATATTGTGGGGATAAGGTTTGGGGGCTAGGCTCGGATTTATTTTATATGTCGACACGTGTCGATTGCTCCAGCGGGCAATCGCACTAATTCTCAGCCGAAATTTTGCCTTCGGCAAAAACCATGCTTTCGGCTTCCGAAGTTGTCTCAGTATAAAATAAATCCTCGCTAAATGAAAATTGGGTCATTAAAAAATTTGTTGGTTTGCTTTATGCGGGAGTGGAAATGGAAATTAAATCATTGCCAGCCCAAGGCCCACCCAGGGCGGGCAGGCTGGTCCGCCTCGGGCGGAAAAATTAAAAATTGAAAATTTTATGAATAAGCCAATCGAATATAAACGCGGTTTTAAGGGGTTTTTGGGGTGTAAAATCGACCTATCTTTTAAGCCGATGATACCGCGAAAAGAGACGGAATTTTGGGTTAAGCACGTAATCGGGGAGATTTGTAAAAAAGGCAAAAAATTCACGTTTTTGGACGTTTTTTCCGGCTCGGGCTGTATTGGGCTTGCGGTGCTCAAAAACTGCTCCAAATGGGCAAAAATGGGTGTTTTTAGCGATATAGATGAGCACTTCGTAAAACAGGCGAAAATCAACCTGAAATTGAACCGAACCAGCCCTGAAAAATACAAGGTTATTCAGTCGGATATTTTCAAAAATATAAAGGGCAAATTTGATTATATTTTTGCCAACCCGCCGTATGTGGGGTTGGATAATCGGCATCTGGTTCAGGAGTCGGTTTTAGATTGGGAGCCAATGACTGCGATTTTTGGCGGAGAAGACGGATTGTTGTATATCGGAAAATTTCTGCAAGACGCGAGAAAATATCTGAAAAAAGACGGAAAAATTTATCTGGAATTCGACCATTTGCGGAAAAAGGAAACCGAAGATTTGTTGAAACAATTGAAATACAAAAAATTCAAATTCCACAAAGACCAATTCAAAAACTGGCGCTGGGTAGTTTGTTCTTGACAAAAATTAAACCATCATGATATAATAGAATTCTGGAACAGTTATCCAAAATTCATTTTAAAAGGAGGAAAGGATGAAAAATTTAGTTGTACGCTTGGGCATGGGAATGAAGCTTAAAATCCCAAAAAAGATTATCGATCTGGGTGAAGTAAAAGACAACAACAGGATAGTCCATACCAGCGGAGCGCCGTCTGTAGATGAGGCCATAAAATACTTTCAGAAAATGGGGGATGGCGAGCTTCGTCTCGAGAGGGATTGCGGAGAATATCCCTTTGACTATCCGGCATTGAAGGTGAAGGTGCTCAAGAAAGACGGCCAGGTGAACAGAATCGATATTCTTTGAAAAACCAAGGTGGTGGCAGCGGATTCTGCCACCCCTTTTTATTTGACCCTGCACCTATCTCAAATTATGACTTTATAGATATATTGACCAGAGGCGAAGCCGCCTTACGGCTCTGGACATAGATTATACAAAAACCGTTGTTAAGATAGGTGCAGGGTTGACAAACAATTTTTAATCGATTATAATACAAACATCCTGTTAAAGGATATTTTTGTTCTCTAAATCTAAATAAAGGAGGTGTTTCTTGAAAAGAAACGTTATTCTGGTTTTGGTGGTTTTGCTTTGTTTCTCGGTTGTCTGGGCGCAGGAAAATGAAAACTCCTACAAGCCCTTGTTTTCTTTTTCCGCTTATGGCGGAATGATGCGGGGCGAGTTCGCGCTCAATTATGAATTTCTCTACAATCAGAAATTTCAGAAGTGGGGAATTCAGGTCACGACCATGGCCAACATCAACAAAAGTATTCGCGAGTACGGCTTTTCTGCCGGCGGTTGGCGACAATTCGAAACTAAATTCGGAACTATGGGATTAGGGCTTTTCTTCGATGCCTTGAATCTGGAAAAGGTGCCAATGTATGGTTATGCCGGGTTTCATGGACAAATCCGACCCGAGTTCCGTATGCTCGTAGAAAGCGATTTGGTAATCAGTTTTTTCTATGCGCATCCCTTTACCAAAGACTATCTTCTCGAGAAAACAGTTTCCAAACCTTACTTCTGGCAGGACGACACGGGTTATTATTACGACATTGTGCAGAGCAGAATCCTTGCGAGGGCGGTGAGATATTTTGGGGCAAGCTCCGAAATGATCGTCTTTAAATTCCTAAAACTGAAAGGAGAAGGAATTTACTCTCCTTTTGAAAAAGACGACTTTTACAGGTTGAAAATAGGAGCTGAATTCAAAATATCCAGCTGGCTTGCTTTGTCCGGTGAATGGATGAAGATGAATGCCAAAAATGCGCTCGGGCTCATGGGAGGCAATTACCAATCAGTCAGATTTGGTGCCATAGTGCATTTAGGCAGAAGTCAGGAATACAAATTTTCCAATCTCGCAATCTATGATGTGATTACGCCGCAATACCCGGCAGTGGTAACCGAGTTTGTTTACCAGAGAGTCACTACCAATATCGCGCCTTTACTCAAAGCAGAATTGACAGTTGACCCTCAAAGCGTATGTCTCGGCAAGCCGATCAATTACAAGTTCGAATACAGTGGCGGAACCGCACCCTATACGGTTTATGTCGATTTCAAGGACGGCACCGGTTCAGATCAAGCTGTTGGTCAGCACACTTATGCGAAAATCGGAACTTACTGCATCCAAGCAACGGTCAAGGACAGTAGCGGTCACTCTGCTACGGATTGCAAGTGTATTACGGTTATGGATTGTCGGAAAGACGTGACTTTAACCGTTATCTTGTGCGAGGGTGTTGCCGGAAAACCGGAAGCAGGCATATACAAGTATAAAGAAGGCGACAAAGTGAATTATGGTCATGGCCTACAGCAAGGGTACATAAATATTCGTACAACACTTGACGGAACACCAGTCGACACTACTGGTACAATCATAATGGATAAAGACCATACTCTCAGAGTTTGTGCGGACAAAGAATGCCAGCCGGTCAAAATTATCAGTTTTATTGCTTCAAAAACAGTGATCAATAAAGGAGAATCAATCACCTTAAGTTGGAGCACGGAAAATGCCACAAGAGTGACTCTCGATGACAAAGATGTTGCCCTTAACGGCAGCAAGGTAGTTAAGCCGGGCGTAACCGTCAATGCTCTGGATGTCGCAATCAATTGTCCCACTTACGTGACTTACACGCTCAGGGCATATGGTTGTTCTCCGACAGTCACAAGATCAATTACCATTACGGTAAATTAAAAAATTTCTAAGGAGGATTTAAAAAGGTTTGGGGTCACCCCGTGGTGACCCCTTTTTATTTACAAAAAAATTTTAATAAATTATAATTAAAATCTATGATAGAACCAAAAGAAGAAAAAACAGTGGTACTGATTAAGCCCGACGGCGTAAAGCGCGGGCTTGTCGGCGAAATAACTTCCCGAATCGAGAGAAGGGGATTGAAGATTATTGCCTTGGAAATGATTTGGGGAACCAAACAGCAGATGGACGACCATTATCCCAAAGACGATAAATGGCTTAATCGCTTGGGAGAAAAAACCAAAGCCAATTACGATAAATACGGATACGACATCAAAAAAGAATTGGGCACGGAAGATAATATGAAAATCGGGAAAATGATCAGGGAATGGCTGATAGAATATATGACTTCCGGACCCTTGGTAAAAATGATTGTCAAAGGAATTCACGCGGTAGATATGATTAGAAAATTAGTCGGCGACACCTTGCCATCCGCGGCTGAAATGGGAACAATCAGAGGAGATTTCTCGGTTGATTCGTCCGCAGCAGCCAACCGCAGCAAAAGAGCAGTGCACAATATCGTGCACGCTTCGGAAACAATTGACGAGGCAAAGCACGAAATAGAATTCTGGTTTTCACCTGAAGAAATCCACGACTACAAAAGAGCGGAGGAAGATATAATGTTTTAAGCTGTTATGGATATTTATTTTTTTAAGTTAATCAATGGATTAGCCAACGCTTCTAAATTTTTAGATTCTGTTGGCATTTTTTTTGCCGATTATTTTCCTTATATTTTGGGAGCAATTTTGGTGCTTCTTTTCATTTGGAAAAAGAACAGATTGATGGTGATTTCCGTTGGAATTTCGGTGTTTCTTTCCCGTATTGTGATTGCCGAGATTATAAAAATTGTTGTCCACCGCAGCCGGCCGTATGTGGTTTTGGAGACTGCCAAGAAACTGATAACCGAGAATACGGATTTTAAATCTTTTCCCTCCGGACATGCGGCGATATTTTTTGCCATTGCCATGGCGGTTTGGTTTTACAACAAGAAATTGGGGATTTGGTTTTTTGTCGCCGCAATTATAATGGGTATTGCCAGAATATTCGTCGGTGTTCATTGGCCAAGTGATATTTTGGGGGGCGCGATTGTGGGAATTTTCTCAGGAGTTTTGGTTCGAATTATTTATTTAAAGACACGCGTCAGTAATAAGCAACCCAACCAAATTTTTTCCGACACGCAATCGCTAAAATAAGCTCAGATTTATTTTACATGTCGACACGTGTCGTTCCGACTGTGGTCGGAACGCACTAATTCTCAGCCCCGTGCGGCGGGGCTTCCGAAAATGTCTCAGTGTAAAATAAATCTTCGTTAGAAATTGAAAATTTAATAATATATGGATTTAAAATTAAAAATCAGGGAAATACCAGATTGGCCGGAAAAGGGAGTGAATTTTAAGGATATTACGCCCTTACTTCAGGATAAGGAAGCGTTTGGTTACGCGATTGATAAATTGTGCGAGCCCTTCGACTCCGCTCAGGGTAAACCCGATATGATTGTCGGAATTGACGCGCGGGGTTTTATTTTGTCCGCGGCAATGGCATATAAGTTGAAAACTGGTTTGGCGATTATCAGAAAAAAAGGCAAATTGCCGCACAAAACAATTTCGCAGGAATATACTTTAGAATACGCCACGAACACGATTGAAATGCACGAAGACGCGATTCAGAAAGGCCAGAAAGTTCTGCTGGTTGACGATGTTTTGGCAACCGGCGGAACAATGGAAGCAACCGCCAAAATGGTGGAAACCCTCGGCGGTCAAATCCTCGGCATTTCGTTTTTAATTGAGTTGGATGCTTTGAAAGGGAGAGAAAAGTTAAGAAAATATAAAATTGAGTCGTTGATAAATTATTAAGATTATTTATACAAAGACACGTGTTGATTGCCCCAGCGGGCAATCACACTAATTCTCGGCCAAAATTTTGCCTCTGGCAAAAACCGTGCTTTTGGCCTCCGAAGTTGTCTTTTTAATAAAAAATCTTAATACAAATTAATTTTTACATGAAAAATCAAGCTGAAATTGGAATAATCGGCGGGTCCGGACTCTATAAGTTCTTGGACAAAGGTAAGTGGATTACTGTAAAAACGCCGCATGGAAAGCCCAGCGACCAGATATTTTTGGCAACTCACAAAGGGAGGAAAATCGCGTTTTTGCCGCGACACAAAAGAGGCCATAAAATTCCGCCGCATATGATAAATTATCGGGCGAATATTTGGGCTTTAAAAAGCTTGGGAGTAAAATATATTATCAGTCCGGCAGCAGTCGGCAGTTTGCAGGCAAGCGTGAAAAGAGGGGATTTCGTAATTTGTGATGATTTTATCGACAGAACACGTTGCAGAAAAGATACATTTTTCGACGGGCCCGCCTCCTCGGCGGGCAAGCCGAAAGTCGTGCATATTTCCGCGGCAAATTGTTATTGTAATTTTTTAAGGGATTTAGCAGTAAAGATTTGCAAAAAACACAAAATCAAAGTTCATTCCAAGGGCACGGTAGTGGTGATTCAAGGTCCCAGATTTTCCAGTAAAGCTGAAAGTAAGTGGTTTACCGAAATGGGATGGGACGTGGTGAATATGACGCAGTATCCGGAAGCGATTTTGGCGCGCGAAGCGGAAATTTGCTACGTAAATATTTCCATTGTGACCGATTATGATGCGGGTTTAATCGGCGAAAAGAATATCAAGCCGGTAAGCATCGAGGAGGTGATAAAAGTTTTTAATCAAAATATCGATAGCGTGAAAAAAGTTATTTTGGAAATAATCGAAAAAATTCCCAAAAATTATAAATGTAAGCAGTGCCACGAAGCATTAAAAGGCGCTGAAATTTAATATGACAATTTTAGAAAACAAAAAAATAGCCGTAATCGTGGCTTCCAACGATTTTCGCGATGAGGAATATTTTGTTCCCAGGGGAATTTTTGACGAGGCCGGAGCGAAAACAAAAGTAATCAGCGATGAATTGGGAACTGCCAGCGGTGTTGATGGTGGAGAAATAAATGTAGATTTGGATTTGAAGGAATTGGATGTTACCGATTTTGACGCGATTGTTTTTATCGGCGGGCCGGGCGCTTTGACCTATTTGGATAACGAGGATTCACACAAGATTGCCAAAGATGCGGTTTTTCACAATAAGATTTTAGCTGCAATTTGTATTGCTCCGAGTATTTTGGCTAAGGCCGGGGTTTTAAAAGATAAAAAGGCGACAGTTTGGACCGGTCCGTTGGATAAATCAGCGCAAAAAGTTTTGGAAGAAAATGGTGCGGTTTATCAGGATGAGCTGGTGGTGCGGGACGGGAATATTATTACTGCCCCCGGCGTGGCAGCGGTCAAGCAATTTGCCGATAGAATTGTTGACGCCATTAAATAATCTGCTATAATGAAAAGACGCGTCCCCTATTGAGCCCCGCAGAGCGGGGTAAATAGGAGATAAAAAGGAGCGAATATTGTCTATGGCAGTGTTGTTTGTCCCCCTATTTCACTCTGACGGACAAATTGGGATAGGTAAAGAGGACCTGCCGCTTATGGGCTTCCTTGTCCGTCTTGGAAGCCTTACAATATTCGCTCTTTTTTATTTATTTTAAAAATCATATAATTGAATTATGAAGACGGGAGATAATAAAGCTTTTACTCTTATTGAGTTATTATTTGTGGTGAGCATAATCGGTCTGGTTGCGTCAATAATTTTGGTGAGTGTAACCTCTGCCAGGATTAAGGCTCGGGATGTTCGCCGAATTGAAGATATTAATAATTTTGCCAAAGCTTTCGAAGTATGTTATTCGGAAAAAGGCGATTATCCGAGTGGGGACTTTTGGGATTACGAGGGCGGTCAGTTTAATTATTGTTTTTCTTGTGGGGTTTGTTACGGAACTTTTGCCGACGTGGTTAGGCAATGTGTCAAAACCGATGTCAAAGACCCGATTAATCGCGACCCTTGGGCATATTACTATTTTTATTTTCAGCCGAATGCCGGTTCGCCGATAAATCCGGCCTGTTGGGGAAGGTTTGCTTTTATGGCTCATTTGGAGCGTCCCAACTATCAGAATGTCGGATGTTTCGATGAGGCGGGAAAATACGAATATTGGGTAATTCTCGGTTATTAAAAATTAAAAAATAATTAAAATCTATGCTGTCCAAGGAAAAAATCGAAGAATTTAAAAAACAGATCGAGGGCGATATTTTGAATCAAAGATTCTGGCGCGAGGTTTATTCCACTGACGCCAGTATTTATAAATTCGTGCCGGAATTAATTGTTTTTCCGAGAACAAAACAGGATATTCAGAAAACAGTAAAATTCGCCAGAGAAAACAATCTAAGCATTACCTGTAGAACTGCAGGAACTTCTCTTGCCGGAACAGCAGTTGGAACGGGAATTATTTTGGATTTTACGAGATATTTTGACCAAATTTTAGAAATTGGGCCCGACTTTGTTCGTACTCAACCCGCCGTGATTTTTGATGAATTGAATGCCAAATTGGCTGAAAAAGGATTATTTTTACCGCCAGTGCCGGCATCATCAAGAGCTTGTATGATTGGCGGAAACGTGGCAACCAAAGCTTGCGGCGGAGGCGCGGTGAAATACGGAACGCTTGATGATTTTATGCTGGCAATCGAATTTGTCGATGCTGATGGAGAAATTGTGAATACCGAAACCGGCCAAGGAAAGGAAAAATTCAAAGCAAAACTGGAAAATCTGCGGAACAAAATTTTAAACGATAAAAAAGCAATGGCAATTTTGAACAGGAGAATGGATGTCCAAGATGCTTCCACTTACAATATCTTTGCTTTTGACAAATTTGCGGATACCAACGAACTCATTGCTCATTTAATGATGGGGAGTATCGGCACTTTAGGAATATTCACGGAAATTAAACTGAAAGTCGCGCCAAAGCCAGTTGAAAAGCCGGTTTCTTGGGCAGTGTATTTGCTTGACTTGTATCAGGTTGATAATTTTATCAAAGAAGTGAAAAGATTGAGCTGTTCCGCTGTGGAATTGGTTGATAGGCTTTCTTTGGATTTGGCCTGCAGTTGTTTTCCCGCTCTTGGCATTCCCAAAGAAGCAGAAGCAATGATGATTGTCCAGTTTGACGAAAAAATCGAGCAAACCTTGAAAGAATTCGAGAATTCTCTGAAGAATTTCAAGCTGGTTGGCGAAGCGGTTAAAGACCCGATGAAAATGGAAAAATTCTGGGAAGTGAGAAAGTGTCTTTTGCCGATGACTGCCAAATTTTCGCCAAGCACCAAACCATTGGTTTCAATTGATGATGTGGGAGTGAGAATAAAAGATATTCCGGATTTACTGAAAGATTTGAGAAAGATATTCGCCGATTTGGGCGTCAAAGTGGCTTTATACGGGCACGCGGGAACAGGCACAATCCATATTGATCCGGTAATCGAGGCATCGGAAAAAACTCACGTGAAAATCATCAAGAAAATCGCGGATAAAGTTTATGACGCGGTGTTCAAATATGACGGCACGATTGCCACCGAGCACGGCGGGGGAAGATGCAGGAGCATGTATTTGGAAAAACAATGGGGCAAAGAAATTTTTGGATATTTGAAAGAAATCAAACAGATTTTCGACCCAAGCGATGTTTTGAATCCGAATACAATGTTCAATACCGATAAAGCCAAGATTTACGACAATGTAAAAATCCCAATGAAACCATTAGGAAACGAAGAGTGGCCGTGTATGGAGTGCGCTTATTGCCAGAACAAATGTCCGGCTTGGATTACCGCGAAAAAGGGAGAAACCGGGCCGAAACAATTCAAGAATTTAATTCGCTACAGAGTTTTAAATGTTAAAAAAGATGATGCGGAAATTCCGGCAATGGAGGAACAAATCAGAAAATGTATTTTATGCGGAAATTGCACCAAAGTTTGTGAGACAATCGTCGGTGCGAAGTTGAAAGAGTTTAATGAGAATTGGAGGGCGGGAAAGGTGAAATAGTCAAAAATTTATTTATCATGTCGACACGTGTCAGCCACTCCAGCGAGTGGCTGCACTAATTCTCAGCCGAAATTTCGCCTTCGGCGAAAACCATGCTTTCGGCTTCCGAAGTTGTCTCAGTATAAGTAATTATTTTTATATAAGGAGAAAAACGGAAAGATACTTGACAAACTGGCAGATTGTATGATATAATGATGGTATCTCAATAAGGAGGTTCGAGATGAAACTCTTTAAAATTTTGTGCCTGGTCATTGTGACGATTTTTTCTTTTATCGCTTGCGGTGAACAAAGGACATCGCTTTCTGTCATGGACAAGCCGGTCGAACTCTCTCTGTTCCAGCCCGAAGTCAGCTTTGTGGCTTTAAAAGATTCAGAGAAAATATGCGAAGGAATGGGTAGAGTTCTTGTTGAGCGCATAGAGAAAGAGAGTCCAAATTATGCCAGATACGCCGTTCTTGTTGTTCCCTACAGGACTATTCGTAAAGGTGAATTCGTCATACCGAAACGGATCACCTTTATCAGTAATGGTCAGGGAGAATCAGAACATTTTTTAATCGTCGAATGACCCAAAAGCGGGGGGAGAGAAAGTTGAAAACTCTCGACCCCCGCTGTTTTTTTATCTAAATTTTTTATCAAAATTCTTCAATTTTTAGCTTCAAAAGTTCAACATTACAATGCGGTCGCACCATAGAGTTGAACGGATTATTTGAGTAAGAAATAAAACAATCGGCGGTCAGGTTTGACCGCCGATTTGCGTTTCTTTGCCCATTTTAATGATTCTTCCCTTATAGGGAATTCGATAAATATTGCCACAAAAAGGACACTTATAAAAATCGGTTCCGGAAATTTTAACCAATTCATTACCGCAAAACGGGCATTTCTCTTTTATCATTTTCCCTCCTCTTATTTAGGGTAACATAAAAATAAAATAATCTCAAATCTTGACGACGATTTAAAAATTGAATAACCTATAAGCAAAGGAGGGGAAATGCCAGAATTTAAACGGGAAGATATCTGCGAGATTGTTGATATCGGAGAAGGAGATATCTATTTTCCGAAAAAAGACGAGTTTATCGGCAAGAAAGTTGAGTTTAGATGGTATGACGTATCATCAAAATACGGGGAGCAGGATGGTTTTTTTTCGTGTATGGTTTATGTTTGCGGTGAATACGAAAACCTTGAAAAATCTATCCGTAGCGCTATCCTCTTCGAGAGGGTAAAACTCAAAAAGGTGGTTTGACCAGTCAAGGCCAAACCACTCTTTATAATTCCGTTTGATACAATCTTTCCTGGCTTAAAAAATAAAGAATTCTGTTATCCGCGTCGTATTTTATTTCCGGCTTTTCGGTAGTGATGAATTTAATCGTGTTTCGCGGCAATCGGTTATCAAGCTCGGTAATCAAAATCGTATCATTGGTGGATATAATCAGATTATTAGTCGTTCTCGGATACCAAACAACTTGATTGATTTTCGCACCCAAATCGATTTTTTCGATACCTCCTTTTTTGCGCGCTCCGAGTTCACCGGATTCGTCTGCCAGCCAGAGTACTTCGATTGAATTTTCTTTTTTACAAAGGATTTTTGTATTATCGTCGGAGATAACCCATTCTCCTTGGTTGAAACCGGGAAAGACCTGGTTGAAAAATTCGGCTGATTTTAGACTGGTTAAATCCAGTTCAAAAATCTTTTCCGTAAAATAATCGAGATAAATAATGCCGTCTTTATAAAGAACATAATTGGTCACATTCGGCACCAAAATAGAAGATAGTTCGGAATTATTTATATTCGCTTTGTCGATTCTCAAAAAATAAAGATTGTTTTTTGACAGAAAATATAATTTTTCTTTTCTGGAGTCCAAATTTAAATTGTTGATTTCGAAAATTGTATATTTTGATTTTTTATTTATCAAGTCAGTAAGTTCGCTAAGGGGAACGGGATAAGGGTTGGTAAAACCCGTATATGCCTCGCTGTCGGTGGCCACCAAGAAAATTTTCGGATTAAAAGGGACAAGAAAAACATTATCGATTCTCGTTACCAATCCCGGTTTAACCGAGATATTTTTTTCCCAGGCATGATAATCGTCTTTGGTGATTTTTATGTTATAAACCTTAGGAATCAATCTTTTTACAAAGCCGTTGGTTTTACCTCTCAATTTATCGTTGATATAAATTTCCGCTCTGCTCGGGGAAGATTTCAAATATATGCCGCCGGTAGAAACAATGGTTCTTTTTTCCCAATCGAAACCATATCCCTGAGCATAAAGAATTATTAAAGGCACGAGGGTAATAAAAAACAGCACAAGAATATAAAAAATAATTCTTCTAACCCGACGAGTCATATTGTTAAATTTAGCATTTTTTAAACCCATTGCCAAGATAAAATATTTGAGATAAAATGAAAGTCTATGCCCCGTAGTGAATTTCCGACTGCTGCGGAGCAGCAAGATAAATTTTAATTAGTCGGAAATCTACTACGGGGTATGTTCGTAAAGAAAATTGGCATTGATTTGGGTACGGCAAATACTCTGGTTTATGTCCCGAAAAAAGGAGTTATTATCAACGAACCGTCAGTAGTGGCGGTTTCGATTGAAGATAATCGGATTTTAGCCGTGGGCAACGAAGCCAAAGAGATGATTGGCAAAACGCCGGATACGATTGCTGTCACCCGTCCTTTGAAAGACGGAGTGATTGCCGATTACAAAATTACTCAAGCAATGCTTTCTTATTTTATTTCCAAAGCCGAGGGCAAATTCAGAATTTTCCGGCCCGAAGTGATGATTTCCGTGCCCGCGGGAATAACCTCAACCGAGAGGAGGGCGGTAATCGAAGCGGCAATTCAATCGGGCGCAAAAGCCGCTTATTTGGTCAAAGAGCCGGTTTTAGCTGCGATTGGCGCGGGAATCTCGATTAATTCTCCGGCCGGAAATATGATTGTGGATATCGGCGGCGGAACTTCGGAAGTGGCGGTGATTTCTTTGGGTGGAATCGTGGCTTGGTCCTCGGTAAGAGTGGCTGGAGACAAAATCGACAGAGCAATCGCCGATTACATCAAAAGAAAACATAACCTGGCTATCGGCGAAAGAACAGCCGAAGAAATAAAAATCCAGATTGGCAGTGCGATTCCCAATCCCGAAAGAGGAAATATGCAGGTAAAAGGCAGAGATTTAATCGAGGGTTTGCCAAAAACAATCGAAATTACCAACAAAGAAGTTGCTGAGGCGATTTCCAACGAGCTGCGGGATATTGTCAAAGCCATAAAAGCCGTGCTTCAGGAAACTCCACCCGAACTTTCAGCGGATATTATTAACAGGGGAATGGTTTTGTCCGGCGGCGGGTCATTGCTCAATAAAATTGACGAATTGGTGACTAAGGCAACAGGCGTCCCGTGTTATGTTGCCGATGAGCCGTTATTGTGCGTTGTCAGAGGAACCGGAATTGCTTTGGAAAATTTGGATGTTTATAAAAGAAGCATAATGTCAAAAAAATGAAAATAGGAATTCAAGTCAGTTCCAATTTGGAAAAAAGAACTGGGGTTGAAGAATACGTTTATCAGTTATTGAAGCACTTGCCGATGGTTGATGATTACAAGAATCATCAATTTTTTATTCTTAACCGTGAGAATTTGAAATGGCCAATCGCTATTGGCTGGACGCAAATCAGGTTAAGTTTGAAAATGTTGAGGAATAAACCCGATGTTTTGTTCGTGCCGGCGCACACTTTTCCTTTGATTTACCCAAAATTAGTGGTGGCGATTCAGGGCTTGGAATTCGAGGCCGTGCCAAAAGCTTATGGCTGGTTAAAAAGAAAAATTTTGAGATTTCTCACCAAAAGAAACGCGAAAAAAGCGGATAAAATTATTGTTCCATCCGAAACAACAAAAAATGATTTAATCAAATATTACCCCGCTATTTTTAAAAAAAGCGGGGCAAGTAAAATTTTCGTTATTAATCACGGCGTTCAAGAAATTCAAAATTCAAAATTCAAAATTCAAAATTTTTTAAGGTATATTCTTTATTTGGGAAGCGACAATCCCAGAAAAAATATTGACGGAATAATCGTGGCATTCGAGATTTTAAAGGAAAAATATCATATTCCCCATAAATTGGTTTTGGCCGGTCTCCGGCAGGACGGAAAATCACAGGATATTGTTTTTATGAGCTATGTTAGTGAAAATAAAAAATGGGAATTATTGAAAAATGCCGAAGTTTTTGTTTATCCGTCTTTTTATGAAGGATTTGGGCTTCCTGTTTTGGAAGCGCAAAAAGTCGGAGTGCCAGTGGTTGCTTCGAATGTTTCCAGTTTTCCGGAAATTTTAGGCGACCCCTCGACTTCGCTCGGGGCAAGTTCCGCTTTACTGGTAAATCCTCAAAAACCCGAAGAAATTGCTGAAGCGATTTATAAAGTTTTAAGCAATGAGCAATTGAGAAATGATTTAATAAAAAAGGGTTTTGAAAACATTAAGCGTTTTTCCTGGCTCAAATGCGCTGAAGAGACGCTGAAAGTAATTTTAAAATAAAAAAGGCATCGTCTTGCGACGATGCCTCCAGAAAACGTTCTCCAGGCGTTTTCTGGATTTCAGGTCTTGCCATTGCGAAAGTCCTCCGCGATGCAGTCCCCATTGGAATGAGGAACTTCTGAGGAGGCGCATACCCTGTATTGACCTCGCTTGGTTTGTTTCCAAAGCCAGATCAAGCCGGAGTTTGCGGATTTAATCGCAAGTCGTCTGATCCGGTCGTTTTTCACGAACCGTACCAGACCGATTTCGACCTGTTCCTGTGCCGGGCCAACCACCAACTCTTCTTTTATAGGGAGAAGAAAAGGTGGGCACTCTCCATCTTGATTTCTTCCATAGGCGTAATATTCGCCCCTGGATTCATCAAGACGGAGTACTATCGTACCGAAGGCAATCTTCGGCCGATAGGCGACAATTTCCTTATTGGCCCAGAGCCCGAAGAGATAAAAGAGAATCGCTTCTCTCCATCTCTCCTGTGGGAAACAAGTGATCCCACTGACTTGAATTTCAGAGGACATTTGACCCTCCTTGGGTCCTGTCCATAATACCACGCTACCAGCCCATCTGGTAAGTGAATTATGGAGTTGATGCAGGGTTTTAAGCTCCGCAACAACAAATAAAAAACTAATAATAATTTTCTATTTGTTGTTGCCGAATTTGGCAAATAGTCATAACTGACTATACTATAATTATACACCCATTAATAACTTTTGTCAAGTATGAAAATAGCTATAATACATGATTATTTGGTTTCATATGGCGGGGCGGAGAAGGTGTTTAAGGCATTGGCGGATATATTTCCCGAAGCCGAGATTTATACGTTGTTTTTTGACCCGAAAATCAAAAAGCAATTTTTTCCCGAGCGGATTGTCCATACTTCTTTTCTGCAGAAATTTCCTTTGTTTTTGCGAAAAAATTATCGCTTACTTTTGCCGTTTTTACCCATTGCCGCGGAAACTTTGGATTTTCGCGAATTCGATGTGGTAATTTCCGCCACCCATTCTTGGGTTAAAGGAATTATTACTCGTCCGAAAACTCTGCATATTTGTTATTGTTTCAGTCCAACCCGTTATTTATGGGACAAGGCAAGGAAAAGTTTTCTCTTGCATTATTTTCGGGTTTGGGACAGACAAGCATCGGAACGGGTAGATGAGTTTATAGCTATTTCAAAGACCGTGCAGCAGAGAATAAAGAAGTATTATAAGAGAGATTCAATAGTAGTTTACCCGCCCGTTCAAATTTTTCAGCCTACGGCTGACCACCCGCAGGGTGGCAAAACAGAATTTTATCTGATTGTGTCGCAACTACGAAAATACAAAAGAATTGATTTGGCTGTGGAAGCATTCAATAAATTGGGCCTGGAATTGGTGATTATAGGTACTGGTCCGGAAAGAAAAAATTTGGAACTGAAAGCAAAGAAAAATATCAAGTTTTTGGGCTGGAAATCGGATGAAGTATTGGCTGAATTTTATAAGGATTGTACTGCCTTTATTTTTCCTTCGGAAGATGATTTCGGCATTGCGCCAGTTGAAGCGATGAGTTTTGGCAAGCCGGTTTTGGCTTTCAGAAAGGGCGGGGCAATTGAAACCGTAATCGAAGGAAAAACCGGAGAATTTTTCGATTATCAGAATGCGGCAGTTTTAGCAGATGGCATGCGCAGATTAAGGGGCAATCTCAAAAATTACGACCCAAAATTCATCCAAAACCACGCGCAAAAATTCAGCAAAGAAAGGTTCGAGAAAGAGTTCAAAAACACAATAGACAAGCTAACCAAGATGTGATAAACTTAAACCTATGTTGGAGTTTTTGGTGAATGCGGCGAAAAAGGGGAAATTGGCGCACGGATATTTGTTTTGGGGAGGAGATTGCCAAGAAATGAAAAATACGGCTTTTGGTCTGGCCGAATTTTTAAAAACCGACCCTTTCGATGTTATATACATTGTCCCTGGAGAAGGAAAAAATGACATTTCCATTGAGCAAATCAGAAAAGCCAAAAAACATTTGAATTTATCTCCCTATAACAGTTTGTATAAATTTGTTATTATTGATAATGCCGAATTGATGAATTCGGAGGCAGCCAATGCTTTACTGAAAACATTGGAAGAGCCGCGGGGAAACACAATCCTGATTTTAATTGCCCAAAAGCCGGAATTATTGCCGAAGACAATCTTTTCACGGTTGCAGGAAATAAGATTTAAACCCGTTTCCTTGAATCGGATTTATAAGAATTTTTTGAACAAGGATTATATCAATCTTTTACAAAAGCCTTTGAACGATGTTTTTAGGGCGATAGAACGGATTTCCAAGGAAGAAACGGAAATTTTTCCTTTATTGGATTGTTGGCTGTTTTTTTTCAGGGATTTATTAATCAACAGGTCAGCCACAAATCAGCAAAGAGATAAATTTGTTAATACAATCAAAGAAATCCAAAAAACCAAAGATTTAATTTCCACGACCAATATCAATCAAAGATTGGCGTTGGAAAATTTATTTTTATGTATAAACAGTTATTAGATAATTTGAAGCCGGAATTGGAGAAAGCGATTCAATTTTTGAAGAGCGAACTGGTGAAAATAAAAACCAGCCGGGCAACGCCGGCAATGGTTGAAGATATTGAAATCGATTGCTATAATCAAAAGTTCCCGATAAAGCAGCTGGCTACGATTAATGTTCCCCAACCGAGATTGATTACGATTCAACCCTGGGACAAAGCCGTTTTGCAGGATATCGAAAGGGGAATCAGAAACAAATCGGGTTTCAGCCCGGTGGTTGACGGGGAATTAATCAGGATAAATATCCCGGCTCTGAACGAAGAACAGAGAAAAGAATATTGTAAAATTATTGCGGATAAGGCCGAGGAATCCAGAGTCTCGATCCGTCTTCACAGGGAAAAAGTTTGGAAAGAAATTCAGGAGATGGAGAAAAAGGGAGAAATCCGCGAAGACGACAAATTCCGCGCCAAAGACGAGTTGCAAAAACTGATTGACGATTATAATCAAAAAATCGACAAGATGAAAAAATCTAAGGAACAAGAGGTAATGACCGTATGATACTTATTACTATTTTAGTCATAATTTTAATATTGGGGATTTTGATTTTTGTTCACGAATTGGGACATTTTATTGCGGCTAAAAAGGCCGGGGTTAGGGTCGACGAATTCGGCCTTGGTTTTCCGCCCCGGCTTTTCGCTGTTAAAAGAGGGGAGACTACTTATTCTTTAAACCTGATTCCCGTAGGTGGTTTTGTAAAGATTTTTGGCGAAGAACGGGGAGAAAAAGCAAGCACCAGCAAAAGGGCTTTTTACAACAAACCCGCCTGGCAGAGGGCGATTATTCTTTTTGCCGGAGTTTTTATGAATTTTTTGTTGGCCGCAGTGCTTCTTTCGATTGTTCACGGTTTGGGTGTTCCCAGCTTGGTGAGTAAAGGCGAAGAAGGCAATTATCGGAATGTTCAAGTTCAAATTATCGAAGTGGCTAAAAATTCACCCGCAGAAAAATCCGGGATAAAAATCGGGGATGCGATTTTAAATCTTTCTTTCAGACAAGAATCAATTCAGATTAACGAAGCGGAAGAGGTTCAGGATTTCATCGCCGGTCATCTGGGCGAAGAAATCGTCTTTAAAATCAAAAGAGGAGAAGAAGTTTTTGAAAAAACAATTATTCCTCGAGCCGATCCGCCGGAAGGCGAGGGAGCAACGGGAATTGCCATGGCGAAAACCGGATTGATTTCCTATCCTTGGTATACGGCAATTGTTAAAGGATTTGAAACCGCGGGAAGAATGTTGGTAACGATGCTCGTGATGTTTTGGCTTTTGATAAAAACCTTAATTTTAAAAGGAACGATGATTGGCGAAGTGGCCGGACCAGTGGGGATTGCGGTTTTGACTTCTCAATTTGTGAAATTGGGTCTGATTTATGTTTTGCAGTTTGCAGCTTTTTTCTCGATTAACCTGGCCATACTTAATGCGTTGCCGTTTCCGGCCTTGGATGGCGGGAGATTGTTGTTTCTGTTGATTGAAAAAATAAAAGGCAAGCCGATAAATTTCAAAACCGAAAGATTGGCCAACAGTATCGGTTTTGCGATTTTAATTTTATTAATCGTTGTCATCACTTTTAGAGACGTAATTAAATTATTTTAAAAATATGCTAACATCTCAATCAAAAGATTTTTCCAAGTGGTATAATGAAGTGGTTTTGGAAGCAAAGCTGGCTGATTATTCGCCGGTAAGGGGCTGTATGATTATCAGGCCTTACGGTTATGCAATTTGGGAGAACATTCAGAAAAATTTTGACATAGAAATCAAAAAATTGGGCGTGGAAAACGTTTATTTCCCTTTGTTTATTCCGGAAAGATTTTTCAAAAAGGAGGCCGAGCACGTCGAGGGATTTAATCCCCAGGTTGCCTGGGTAACTCATGGCGGAGGGAAAAAACTGAAAGAAAGATTGGCAGTCAGGCCGACTTCGGAAACAATAATGTACGATGTTTTCAAAAACTGGATTCAGTCATACCGCGATTTACCTTTGAAAATTAATCAATGGGCGAATATCGTCAGATGGGAAATGCGGCCGAGATTATTTTTAAGGACCTTGGAATTTTTATGGCAAGAAGGTCATACGGCGCATGCTACGGAAAAAGAAGCGGATGAAATGGCGAATGCTGCTTTAAAAATGTATCGGGATTTTTCCGAAAATTGGCTGGGAATTTATTGTATTGGTGGCAGAAAAACCGAAGCAGAAAAATTCGCCGGTGCCAAATATACTTTAACGGTTGAGGCCCTGATGAAAGACGCCAAAGCATTACAAATGGGAACATCTCATCAATTGGGACAAAATTTTTCCAAATCATTCGGAATTCAGTTTTTGGACGAAAAAGGCAAGAAAAATCATGTTTGGCAAACCAGCTGGGGCGTGAGCACGAGAATGATTGGCGGATTGGTAATGGCTCATGGCGATGACAGGGGTTTAATTTTGCCGCCCAAAATCGCTCCTTATCAGATTGTGATAATTCCGATTTCCGACGATAAGCAGATTAAAAATTATGTTTTAAAACTCGAAGAAGTTCTCGTCGACAAGGGAATTAGATTTTATACCGATAATAAAAGCAAACAAACACCGGGCTGGAAATTCAATGAATGGGAATTAAAGGGTGCGCCATTAAGAATTGAAATTGGGCTCAAAGAAGTAAAAGAAAATAAGATTACCTTTGTTTTGAGAGACGACTTAAAAAGACAAAGTTTGTCATTTAAGGAATTTACCGATCGGGTGAAAAAGATTTTGGATGATTTTCAAGAAAGATTATTGGCTAAATCAAAGAAATTTACCGAAGACAATACTCATTCGGCAAAATCATATTCGGAATTTAAAGATATTCTCAAAAATAATGGCGGTTTTCTAAAGGCATATTGGTGCGGTGATGCGAAGTGCGAAAAGAAAATCCAGGACGAAACCAAGACAACAATCAGATGTATCCCTTTTGAGAAAAACAAGAATTTGGGCAAGTGTATAAAATGCGGAAAGGAGGCGAAAACAGAAGTTTTATTTGCTAAGGCTTACTAAATCATGTTTAATCGAATATTCGGAAAACTTTCTAAGGATGTGGGAATCGACCTGGGAACCGCTACTACCCTGGTCTATGTTCGGGGTAGGGGAATTGTAATTAACGAGCCCTCGGTTGTTGCGGTAAATCAGAAAACAGGTCAGATTTTGGCAATCGGCGAAGAGGCAAAAAAAATGGTTGGTCGAACCCCGGCCCATATTTCGGCTACCCGTCCCCTGGTTCAGGGCGTGATTTCCGATTTCGAGGTGACCGAGCAGATGCTTCGTTATTTTATTCAGAAGGTCCACAAAGGCAGTTTTAATATTATGCCCAGACCAAGAGTAATTATCGGTATTCCCTCCGGTATTACGGAGGTGGAAAAGAAGGCGGTGCGAGACGCCACCTTGAATGCCGGTGCGCGAGAAGTTTATTTGGTTGAAGAAGCAATGGCAGCAGCTATCGGTGCGCGTTTGCCGGTTCAGGAAGCGGTGGGCAACATGGTGGTTGACATCGGTGGCGGAACAGCCGATATCGCGGTAATTTCTTTGGGCGGAATTGTCGCCAGCCGAACTTTAAAAATTGCCGGGGACAGATTAAATCAGGATATAATTGATTATGCGCATGAAGAATTAAAGTTGGTCTTGGGCGAGAGAACCGCCGAAGACATTAAAATTTCCATAGGTTCGGCTTTTGAATTGGAAGAACTATTGGAAGCGCCGATGCGCGGAAGGGATTTAATCACCGGTTTGCCAAAAGAAATATTCGTAAACAGCGATCAAATTCGGGAAGCCCTTTTCAGGTCCAATCAGGCTATTGTTGATGCGGTAAAAGATACCATTGAAAATACCCCGCCAGAATTGGTGGCCGATATTATGCATCGGGGAATCATGATGGTCGGCGGTGGAAGTTTATTGAGGGGAATAGACAAATTAATCAGCAAAGAAACAAAGATGCCGGTTAAAATTATCGATGATCCTTTAACCGCCGTAGCCAGAGGAGCGGGTATTATTTTGGAGGAATTGGACAAATTGAAAGAAGTTTTGGTGCAGATGGATTACGGGGGAGTGCCAAGGTGAGTAGTTAGTAATTAGTAGTTAGTAGTTAGCGACTAGTATTTAGTATGAAAATATCTAAGAAGTATTTGATTGTTGTAATTGTCCTGATTGCGGGACTTGTTTTTTTAAATTTTGTTCCCAGTGTTGCGGGAAAAATGGGAAATATAATTTTTACGGTTTTTTCTCCCGTCGAGAAATTTTTTATTAAGATGGGAAATAAGGTGGTTGGATTTTTTGAAATAACTCTTTCGATAAAAGATTTAAGTAAGGAAAACGCGGAATTAAGCAAGAAAAATTCAGAATTAGAATCGGAAGTTACCAGATTGAAAGAAATCGAGAGAGAAAATCAGATTTTACGAGAAGGTTTAAAAATATCCGAGAAAAACCAGTTTAATCTGGAATTGGCTTCGGTAACGGGCAAGGATGTCCAGGGTCTTCAGGAATGGATTTTGATAAATAAAGGAGCCAAGGACGGTATCGGAAAAGATATGGCAATAATTTCCAAGGAAATGAATTTGGTGGGGAAAATAGCCGAGGTGATGGATGATTTTTCCAAAGTGTTGTTGATTACCAACAAGGAGAGTATGGTCGCAGCGATAATTGAAGGCGAAAGAAGTCAAGGTCTGATTAAAAAAGAGGAGAAAGGAAAGCTTTTCATGGATTTTATTCCCAGAAACGAAAAACTGGAAATCGGACAAAGAATAATTACTTCGGGAATGGACAAGATTTTTCCCAAAGGGATTTTAATCGGAAAAATCGAAACCATTGACTTGTCCCAAAATCAGTTATTTCAGAAAACCATTATTCTTCCGGCTGTCGATTTTTCCAAGCTTGAAGAGGTTTTCATCATAAAATCCAAATAACAAAATCCAAATGTCAAACATAGTCGCCGTTATTATATTCATTTTTGTAATTTTATTTCTCCAGATCGGGATTTTGCCTCATTTGGCGATTTTGGGGGCATATCCCAATTTAATTTTAGTTTCGATTTCGGCTTTAAGTATTTTACGGGGATGGAAAAAAACTTTGCCCTGGATAATTATCGGAGGATTATTCCTTGATATTTATTCACTCAGGAATTTTCTGGGAATTTCGGTAATTATATTGATAATCGCAGCTTATCTCGCTTATCATTTAAGTCAGAACACTTTCAAAAAAACAACATTATCATCGCTGGCTTTAATTTTTTTAATTACAATTTTTATTTACAATCTTTTAATGACTGTCCTTTACAGGTTGCCGAGTATCGGTTTTGATTTTAAATTTACAGCATTTATTATGGCGATTATTTATAACTGGATTATTGCTCTGCCGGTATTTTATTTAATTAAAAGATATGCCCAATTTAGAAAAATTTAAGGTTAAAAGAAGATTTGAAGAAGAGATTGAGCCAGAAGAAATTCTTTTGGATTCGAAAAGATTGAAAGAATCTCCCGAGGGTGAAAAGGAAAAATTAGAAAAACCAATTAAAGAAAGCATTCTTAAGATATTTTTAATTTCAATGATTGTTGTTTTGGCGCTGCTTTTTTTAAAGAGTTTTCAGCTGCAGATAATCAAGGGCAACTACTGGCAGAATCTGGCTGATGAAAACAGGATTCGTTCCTATCCCATTGCGCCGTTAAGGGGAATTATTTATGACAGAAACAAAATTCCTTTGGCGATTAACATTCCCAAACTTGATGTGGTTGTTGTTCCCGCCGATTTAGCCAAGAGAAAAGATTTTAATCGGATTATCGAAAGATTGGCTCAAGCCACAGGAAAACCAAAGGAGGAATTAGAAAAAAAGATTAAAGAAAATATCGGCTTGCCTTATCCGATTATTATCGAAGAAGATGTTTTGACAGAAAAAGCACTTTTATTGGAATCGGAATTTTCCAATGTTCCGGAAATAGGCGTAAGAAAGAATAGCCGACGTCAATATGAGGAGGGGCCTGTTTTTTCTCATCTGTTGGGCTATTTGGGGAAGGTCAATAAAGAAGAAGTTTCGAACAAAAAATACTTTCTCGATGATTATATTGGTCGAATTGGCATAGAAAATGTTTATGAAGACCTGCTCAAAGGTACATCGGGCGAAGAATTGATTGAAGTGGATAATTTAGGAGCAAAACAGAAAGTTTTGGCAATTAAAGATTCCTCGCCCGGCAAAGATTTAGTTCTCTCCATAGATGCTGATTTGCAAAAAGAAATTTATACTGCCCTGAAAGCAAAATTAAATACTTTAAATACCTCTAAGGCAGCAGTTGTTGCCGTTGATCCTCGGAACGGAAAAATATTGGCCCTGGTAAGTTTCCCCGGTTTTGATAACAATGAGTTTATCAGGGGTCTAACCCCGGAATTGTTTGAAGAAATTACCCAAAACAAAAATGAGCCGCTTTTTAATCGGGCAATTTCCGGAAATTATCCGCCCGGGTCAACGATTAAACCTTTGATTGCTTCAGCGGTTCTGGAAGAGGGAGTAATTAATCCCGATAAACAGATTAATTGTCTTGGCTCGATTTCTCTTTTTGATAGATACAATAAAAATATTTTATGGACTTATAACGACTGGAAGACTCACGGCGCCACCGATATGATAAAAGCCATTGCCGAATCCTGTGATGTTTATTTTTACACGGTTGGCGGCGGATACGGCGACATTGATGGTTTGGGGATAGAAAGAATAGAAAAATATCTGAAACTTTTTGGCTGGGGCAAAAATTTGGGCATTGATTTGTCCAATGAAAAACCGGGATTTATTCCCAATTCAACTTGGAAGAAACAAACCAGAAATGAAGAATGGTTTATTGGCGATACCTATAACTGTTCTATAGGACAAGGCGATATTACTGTTTCTCCATTGCAGGTAGCCATGGCTATTTCGGCAATAGCTAATGGCGGAAAACTTTTTCAGCCCCAATTATTGAGTGACTTGAAACCCAAGATAATCAATCAGGATTTTATTAAAAACGAGTTTTTAGAAACAGTGAGAAAGGGAATGAGAGAATCGGTGGTTTCCGGTTCGTCGCGTTTACTGGCTGATTTATCAATAAAGGCAGCCGGTAAAACCGGAACAGCTCAAATATCCAAGACCAAAGCCCCTCACAGCTGGTTTACGGTTTTTGCCCCTTATGAAAATCCACAAATTGTTTTAACAATTTTGATTGAAAACGGCGGCGAAGGAAGTTCTACTGCCGTGCCAGTTGCAAAACAAATTTTGGCATGGTATTTTAATAGATGAGTTAAGCTTATGAAATATGTAACCTTGCAAAAGTTGAAAGAAATTAAAAAAGAACTGGAAGAATTGAGAAAAAGAAGAAACGAAATTTCCGAAAGAATTCACGAAGCGCAGGATATGGGAGACTTGGCGGAAAATGCCGAGTATACGGAAGCGAAAGAAACTCAGGCATTTAACGAAGGCAGAATTCAGGAATTGGAGGAAATAGTGAAAAACGCGGTAATTATTTCCAGGAAGAATGCCTGTGAGATAGTGGAAGTAGGTTGCGAGATTCTGGTTCAAAATAAAGCCGGCAGAAAAGAATTTATTATTGTCGGTTCGCACGAGGCAGACCCCGCGCAGGGAAAAATATCAAATGAATCGCCATTAGGGCGAGCTTTTTTAGGTAAGAAAAAGAATGACGAGGTTATGGTCCAAACCCCCAGCGGCAGAATTCATTACAAAATAATAGAAATTAAATAAATACATGGAAAGAATATCAATAATCGATACAATTAATCATATTGGCAAAAAAATAATGGTTTGCGGCTGGGTGCATTCGAGAAGAGACCACGGTAAACTTATTTTTATCGACCTGCGGGACAAATCGGGAATATTGCAGATTGTTTTCCCCGCAGAATTATCCGAACAAGCCGGAGAACTGCGTTCAGAATGGGTGATTTCTATCGAGGGAACAATCGAAAAAAGACCGGAAGGAATGATTAACAAGAATATTCCCATTGGTACCATCGAATTAAAAGCGGAAAAACTGGAAATTTTGAATAAAGCCGAGACCCCGCCATTTGCCCTGGACACCGACGGCTACGAATTAAACGAGGAACAGAGAATGAAATACAGATATTTGGATTTAAGAAGAGAAAGAATGAAAAACAATCTGATTTTAAGACACAAAGTCATTCAATTTATCAGAAATTTTTTGAGCGACAGGGAATTTATCGAAATTGAAACTCCGATTTTGACCAAATCAACGCCGGAAGGAGCAAGAGATTACGTGGTGCCGTCAAGAATCTCTCCAGGTAATTTTTATGCTTTACCCCAGTCTCCCCAGCAATACAAACAATTATTAATGGTTGCGGGAATGGAGAAATATTTTCAGATTGCCAGATGTTTTCGCGACGAAGATACGCGGGGAGACAGACAGCCGGAATTTACCCAACTGGATTTGGAAATGAGCTTCCCGACCCAAGACAAAATACTTTCCTTAATCGAGGAATTATACATTCAGATTGTCAAAAATCTGTGTCCGGAAAAACACATTACCCAGATTCCGTTTCCGAGACTGACCTATGACGAAGTGATGAAAAAATACAAAACCGATAAACCCGATTTGAGAAAAGACAAAAAAGACAACAACGAATTGGCTTTTGCCTGGATTATCGGCTGGCCGTTATTCGAATGGAACAAAGACGAGAAACGTTGGGACTCGATGCATCATCCTTTTACCGCCCCTATAGACGAAGATATTCCTTTATTGGATAAAGACCCGGCCAAAGTCCGTTCTTGGCAGCACGATATGGTTTTGAACGGAAGCGAAGTCGGCGGCGGCAGTATCAGAATTCATAAACCCGAAATTCAGGAAAAGGTATTCGAATTACTCGGACTGAAACAGGAACAAATAAAATTGAAATTCGGTCATTTGCTTCAGGCATTCGGTTTTGGAGCACCTCCGCACGGAGGAATCGCCATGGGCATCGACAGATTGATAACGATTTTAAGAAACGAACCGAGCATTCGCGAAGTAATCGCTTTTCCCAAAACCGGAGATGGCCGCGATTTAATGATGAACGCTCCCAGCCCGATCGACGAAAAACAACTCAAAGAACTTAAATTAAAATTAGGAAAATAATAAGGGGAAATAAAGCAATTTAACAGCCCATCGCTGGGCTGTTTTTAATTTTCCGACAACACGATTTATATCGGCTCTGGTGACGGCCTGCCCCGCATCAATTTTGCCGTGCCATAAGGTAAGATTTTATGTAAAGAAGAACTTGAATATTTCTTGCGAGGTGCGGGCGCTGAATAGACGCATCTTTTATGGGCGAAGCGCCTCGCCGTGATAAATCTCGCAAAATTCGGTGTCGGGGCAAACTTTACGCGATAGGGGAGTAGATATTGACTTTTTTTATCTATTTGACTAATATGTTTACAGAGGAGGAAAGCTCCTTAATTTATTTAAAAAGGAGGTTCATATGTCGGAATGGGCTTATGATATGTCTAACGGAGAGTTAATTGATGCGTTCGCTAATGCTTGTGCTCGATCAGGGGCGTCAAACAGCGGACTTTGCATCGACCCTATGGGTCCATGGCATGCAGCGGATGCCCGCTATTTCAAGAGCGTGTTGCTTGCAAGGTTGGAGGGATTAAAACCCCCGTTCAAACGTGGCGATGTTGTCAAAACCAAGTCGGGTCAGGGTGCTCACTCTATGGATTACTGGGGGCCATCAATGCCGCACAATGCACATCAAACAATCCATAGGATCTATTACGATGGAAACGGAAGATGGCTCTTGGATTTCGAAGGCATTTCTTCAAAAGAAAGAAGAGATCCCCAATTCAATGCCGATGATTTCGTCCTCGAATCCTCTGTCGTCGAAGCTGACAAGTAGAGACCAGAAAAGTTCTTGTTCGGTTTGCGTCCTCAGCGGAGTAATCTGCTGAGGACATTTTTTAAATAATAGTGATTTCCAATACTTTTTACGCAATAGGGGAGTAGATATTGACATAAATTATTCTATTTGCTATATTTATAATTCACCAAAAAGGTGAATATTTTTATTTTAGCCCGCCTACGCATAAAGCTTCGGCAGGGCAAGGAGGTAAAAGTGAAAGGATTCAATATCTGCGTAATCGCCGGTTATGATGTTTTAGCGGACCAAAGTCTCGTCCACGAAGACTACATAAAAGAAAGTGTTTCTTTTTCTATGTGGATGGACGCAGACCTGATTATTCTTTTAGGCGGTGCCACCAATCCGGATTATCCGAGAAAAACAGAAGCAGAAGCGAATTATAAGATAATTCAGAAAGCATTCGGAGACGGATATAGGGTTTCGCTACTTAACAGAACAGAAGTTTCCAGAGAGAAATTGAACGAATTTCGGACAGAGAACGACAAAATCGCTAAATCGTTTGGTCCGAAAACGTATATACCGATTGTAAAGCTGGATCTTGGCGATACTTCTGCTCAGACGTTAAGACAGGTCTGGTTTTTTCTCACGGAAAAAGCCATTTCTGTAAAAAGATTAATTTATTGCAGCGAAATGGCTCGTTCCACCGGTTTCAGTCTTGATGGACTTTTCGAAGGCGTCAATCAAAAAGCCAGTCGTGAACTTATAACGTTTGGTTGTCGCTTTCCCGACACTCAAAAAGATTTCGAAAAGCAGAAAGAGAAAATGCTGTTAAGAGTTCTTTCGCATCGATATTCGTTATTCGAACGTTTTCGCCTTATCTGGCAAAAACGCCATCAAAAAAAGGTGGCAAAACAAAAAAGGAGATAATCCAAAACCCCGCGGTCTTGAGACCCAGCGGGGTCTTTTTTTATTTTTCGCTATTTGTGATATAATAAATCTGATGATTAAGAAATATTTCCTGCAAATATTGATAGTTTTGTTAATGCTGACAATTGCCTGGATTTTGGTATCTTTAAAAGAGGTCAAACCGAGCCTGACCGAAGCATTAAACAAACCGATCCAAGCCAATATCAACCAGTCAGGCGGAGATAAAACCGCTGTCAATCCGCAATTTTTCCCGATGCGAAATTGGTTGGTTGATGAACCGGAAATTTCAGCCCAATCGGGAATTATCATAAATTTTAAAACCGAAAACGAAAAAAACAATATCTTGTATCAAAAAAATTCGAATCAGGTTTTACCGATTGCCAGTTTAAGCAAAATAATGACCGCAATTGTTGTTTTGGAAAACTACGACTTCGAAGAAGTGATTAAAGTTTCCGATAAATCCGTGACCACGACCGGAGATACTGGCGGCTTGATTCGAGACGAAGACTTGAGAGTCAAAGACCTGCTTTATATTATGCTTATGGAATCATCGAATGACGCAGCCATGGCTTTAGCTGGCGATAATCCGCGTTTGAGTTATAATGAATTTATCAATTTAATGAACAGCAAAGCCAAAGAATTGGGTTTGAAAAATACGGCTTTTATCGACCCGATGGGTTTAGATCCAAGAAACAAATCAACGGCTACAGAGATAGCTGAATTGACCAAATATGCACTTAAATTCCCTTTGATTTTGGAAATCTTTAAAACGCAAAATACCACGGTTTCTTCGATTGACAACAAATTTATTCACAATCTGACAAGTACCAATAAATTATTGGGCAGGATTCCGCAAATCATCGGCGGAAAAACCGGTTTTACCGAAGAAGCCGGCGGTTGTATGCTTATGGTTTCAAGTCTTTCCAATGCTAATTATTTAATTACCGTGATTTTGGGTTCGAATGAGAGGGAAATCGATATGGAAAAATTGGTTATTTGGGCTCAACAAGCGTATATTTGGCAATGAATATTTTCCCGATTATCAAAATTTTAACTCTTAGCGCGATATCGTTTGTGGTGGCAATTTTCGCTACCCCGATTTTAACCCATTTTTTGTACAAATACCGTTTAGGCAAAAAAATCAGAAACGAAGGCACAACGCCTATTTATACCGCGCTTCACAAGAGTAAAGAAGGGACACCGACTATGGGTGGAATTTTAATCTGGGTAACCGTGGCTGCTTTGGCAATCGGGATTTTATTGGCAACCAAGATATTCGGTCCGGACAGTCCTTTTTCCGATTTCAATTTTCTGACCAGAAAACAGACCCTTCTCCCTTTGGGGATTCTGCTTTTTGCCGCGATAATCGGTTTAATCGACGATTTGTTGGGAATTTTTCATTTTGGCAGAGGGGGCAGGGGATTGAGAATGAGAGAAAGAATATTTATTTTTACGATTATTTCCATAATCGGCGCTTTGTGGTTTTATTTTAAACTGGATTGGGATTTGATTCACATTCCTTTTGTCGGAGATTTCAATATCGGTTTGTGGTATATCCCGATTTTTATTTTTATTGTTGTGGCCGCGGCATTTTCCACGAATCAAACAGATGGGTTGGATGGTTTGGCCGGCGGAGTGCTTTTAACTGCTTTTGCCAGTTATGCGGTAATTAGTTACGCGCAAGGAAGAATTGAATTGGCTAGTTTTTGCGGAGCAATTGTTGGCGCGCTTCTGGCATTTTTGTGGTTCAATATTAATCCTGCCCGTTTTTTTATGGGTGATACCGGCTCAATGTCATTGGGAATTACCTTGGGAGTGATTGCGATGTTGACCAATTCTTTATTTTTTCTGCCTTTTATCGGCTTCATTTTACTCATCGAATCTGCTTCAACCATTATTCAGATTCTGTCCAAAAAAATTCGGCATAAAAAAGTATTTCTTTCCGCGCCCATTCATCATCATTTCGAAGCCAGAAGCTGGCCAGAAACAAAAGTGACAATGAGATTTTGGATAATTTCCGGGGTAATGGCGGTTATCGGTTTGATTTTGTTTTTTATAGACGCTAATCTCTTTTAGGCTACAAAAGTACAAATTTGTACAAATCTACTAAATCTATTTGTATATTTGTAAATTTTCGTAATTTTGTAGACACTCGTATGTACGATATTTTAATCAGAAACAGCACGATTATTGATGGTGCCAAAAACAACAAATATAAAGCCGACATCGGTATAACGGAAGGCAAGATAAAGTTAATCGGCAGGCTCGGAGCAATTAAAGCCGAAGTGGTTATCGGAGCCGATGATTTATATGCCGCTCCGGGATTTATAGATTTAAACAATCATTCCGACACTTATTTAACTCTCTTTACTATTCCCAGTTTAGAGAGTTTATTAAAACAGGGAATAACCACTATTTTGGGCGGTGTTTGCGGTTCTTCTCTGGCTCCTCTGGTTTCAGCCGAAACGTTGAAAACTATCCAAAAGTGGGCCGATATCAGAGAAATTAATTTAAATTGGCTGATTTTCAAAGAATTTTTAGACGAAGTAAGCAAAATGAAACTTTCGCTGAACTTTGCCAGCCTGGTCGGTCATTCCACGATTCGCAGAGGCATCCTGAAAGACGACTGGAGAAAAATAAAACCCAAAGAAATGAGAATGATGAAAGAATTGCTGAAATCTTCTTTAAAAGAAGGAGCTTTCGGGCTTTCCACCGGCTTGGCATATAGCCATGCCAAGATTGCGACAATCAAGGAAATTATCGAATTGGCGAAAATAGTTAAAGATTTCGAAGGGCTGTATGCCACTCATATTCGAGGAGAGGCAGAAGAATTGATTCCGGCAATCGAAGAGACAATAGAAGTGGCAAAAAAAACCAAGGTTTCTACAGAAATATCTCATCTTAAAGCTATGGGCAGAAAGTTTTGGCCGAATATGGCAAAAGCCATCAATTTAATCGAAGGAGCAAAAAACGTCCGGATTAATTTTGACGTTTATCCCTATACGATTACCGGTTCGGTTCTTTATATTTTGCTTCCCGATTGGGTGGCCGAAGGAGGAAGGGCAATGTTTTTAAAAAGATTGAGAAATCCAAAAATAAAAGCCAAGGTAATTCAAGAAATGCAGGAAAGAAAAGATTATGAATATGACAAAATTACAGTAGTCATGTCGCCGATGGATAAAACTTTTATCGGCAGAAGAATCACCGAGATTGCCAAGAGTCAGAATGTCAGCGTCGAAGAAGCGGTTGTGAATATGTTAATCGCTTCCGAGGGACGGGTAATCACTTTTCTCGATACCTTGAATCCCGACAATGTCGAAGCAGGATTATCGCATGCTTTAAGTTTTATTGCTTCTGACGGCGCCGGTTACAATCTCCAGTATTATTTTAACAAGAGGGAATTGGTTCATCCCCGCTGTTTCGGAGCCTTTACGCGATTCTTGGGAAAATACGTCAGAGAGAAGCAAATTTTAAGCTGGGAAGAGGCGATTTATAAAATCACCGGCGGGCCAGCGGAAAAATTGGGATTGAAGGACAGGGGATTGATAAAAGAAGGATATTGGGCCGATTTGGTTCTTTTCAATCCCAAGAAGATAATCGATAAAGCCACGTTTGAAAATCCCTACCAGTATTCGGGCGGGATTGATTATGTTTTTGTAAACGGTAAAACAGCGATCGAAAAAGGAGTTTATACCGGAGAACGCGCAGGAAGGGTGTTGAAAAAATCATGAAAAAAAACAAGCCGGATAAAGGTTTAATAATCATTATCTTTTTGCTTTTGATTTGCGGCTCGGTGATTCTTTCCAGCGCTTCGGTTGTGATATCCCAACAAAAAGAAGGCAATTTTTATTCTTTAATCTTGCATCAATTGATTTACGGCGTGGCACCCGGATTGGTTGTTTTCTTTGTCTGTTTAAAAATAAATTATAAATTCTGGAAAAAATTTTCTTTGTTGATATTTTTCGCTGCTTTAATTTTGATGGTTTTGGTTTTCATTCCCGGACTGGGATACAGGCATGCCGGAGCTCAAAGATGGATAGGTTTTGGTCCAATATCCATTCAGCCATCGGAGTTTTTAAAATTAAGTTTAATAATTTATTTATCCGCTTTTTTAAGCAAGAAAGAGACCAGAAGGATAAATACTTTAATTCCTTTTCTGGCAATCATTTTATTGAGCGCCGGATTGGTGGCTTTCCAATCGGACGCCGGGACCATAGGGGTGATTGCGATTATTGGTATTATTATTTATTTTTTGAGCGGAGCAAAAATTTATCAATGCATCACGGTTCTTGTTTGCTATACTTTGGGATTTTTTGCTTTAATTAAATTTTTTCCCTACCGCATGAATCGTTTCAGGGTTTTTCTTGATTCCAGCATCGATCCTCAGGGAATCGGCTACCAGATAAAACAAGCCCTGTTGGGAATCGGTTCGGGCGGCTTGCTGGGTGTCGGCTTTGGCCGCAGCAACCAAAAATACAATTTTCTTCCCGAATCAATGGGTGATTCCGTGTTCGCTATTTTCAGTGAAGAAATGGGATTTGTTGGCGGGATGGTTCTTTTGGCTCTGTTTTTCGTCTTTGCTTTTAAAGGTTTGAAAATAGTCAAAAAAGCTCCTGATGGATTCGGTAAATTGTTGGCAGCCGGGATTACTGGTTGGTTGATTATCCAGGTTTTTATAAATATTGCCGCAATTACGGGGTTGATACCGTTAACCGGCATTCCCTTGCCGTTCGTAAGTTATGGCGGTTCGGCGCTCGTTTCCGTTTTGGCCGGTTGCGGAATCTTGGTTAATATTTCAAAATACGCAAATTAAAATTAAATTAAATTTATGAGAATTTTATTTACCGGCGGTGGGACCGGAGGGCATATTTTTCCCATTTTAGCCATAAAAAGAAAATTTGCAGACCGCGGATTCAATTTCTATTACGTAGGTCCTGACAGTTTTGCCAGAAAAATTTTTATTAACCCGCCTACCGGCGAGGCAGGTCAGGGAATTAAAACCAATTTTATCCAAGCCGGAAAATGGCGACGTTATTTTAGCTTGGAAACACCACTGGATATATTGAAAATCATTATCGGCATTCTTCAGTCTTTTTGGCATTTATTCTTAATCATGCCCGATGTTGTTTTTTCCAAAGGAGGATACGGCAGTTTTCCAATTGTTTTCGTGGCTTGGATTTATCATATTCCGGTCATTCTCCACGAATCGGACAGCGCTCCGGGTTTAGCCAACAGGATTCTGGCTAAATTTGCGAAAAAAATCATTTTATCTTTTCCCGTAGGCGGAGCTTATTTTGCCAAACACAAAGAAAAGCTGGTCTTAATCGGCAATCCAATCCGCGAAGAATTAACCCAGGGAGATAAAATCAAAGGTAAAGAAATTTTCAAGATTACTTCGGGAAAGCCAATAATTTTAGTGCTTGGCGGGTCACAGGGCGCGCAAAAAATCAATGAGGTTGTACTTTATACTTTGCCCCGACTTTTGGAATTGGTTGAAATTATTCATATAGCCGGAGAAGGAAATGCCAAAGAAGTGGCTCAAGAGGCAATAAAAATACTCGCACCCTATGAAAACTTAAAATTACAATATCATCTTCTTCCTTTTTTGAATCTTGATGAGTTGAAGCATGCTTACGCAGTGGCAGATTTAATCGTCAATCGGGCTGGTTCGGGCAGTATTTACGAGATTGCCGCCTGCGGAAAACCGAGTATTCTGATTCCTTTGCCCGGTGCCGCATCCGACCACCAAAGAAAAAATGCCCATGATTTTGCTTTACCCTCCGGAGCTTTAACGAAGGAGGGCCCCCGAGCAGTGGTTCTGGAGCAGGAAAATTTGACCCCAAATATGCTTTTGGAACAAATTTCCAAACTTTTGGGCACGCCCAATCTGCTTAAAGAAATGGGCGAAAAAGCAAAATCTTTTTATAAGCCGAATATCGCTGAAAACATAAGAGACGAGATTATAAAATATGGTAAAGAATAATAAAATCAGGGTGAGATTTGCGCCGTCGCCAACCGGCGTGCTTCATATCGGTTCAGCCAGAACCACTTTGTTTAATTACCTTTTTGCCAAAAAGCATAAAGGTGATTTTATTTTAAGAATCGAGGATACGGACAAAGAACGCTCGAAAAAAGAATTCGAAAAAGATATTTTGGAGAATATAGAATGGTTAGGTCTAAAATGGGACGAACTTTATTATCAGAGCAAACGTACCAGGATTTACGAAAAATATCTGAAGAAATTATTGGATTCCGGTAAGGCATATAAAAAAGAAATTATCTGGTTTAAGAATCCGAATAAAAAAGTTGTATTCGATGATTTGATAAGGGCTAGGGTAGAGGTTGAGTCCACGGTTTTGGGTGATTTTTCTTTGGCAAAAGATTTAAAAACTCCTTTATACAATTTTGCCGCGGTAGTTGATGACCATGAAATGGGAATCAGCCACGTCATCAGGGGAGAAGACCATATTTCCAATACTCCGAAACAAATTCTGATTTATGAAGCTTTGGGTTGGCAGCCGCCCCAATTCGCGCATTTGCCATTGATTTTGGGAACAGACAGGTCGAAATTAAGCAAAAGACACGGCGCGGTTTCGGTTTCCGAATATAAAGAACAAGGATATTTACCCGAAGCCCTGGTAAATTTTATGGCTTTATTGGGCTGGTCAGCTCAAGGTCCTTCGGGTCAAGATGAAGAAATATTTTCTTTAGCAGAGCTAATCAAAGAATTTTCCTTGGAAAAAATCCAGAAAGGCGGAGCGGTGTTCAATATCGAAAAACTCGATTGGTTTAACGGTCATTATATTCGGCAAAAACCCTTGGATGAAATAATCTTGCTTCTAATTCCGTATTTAATTGAAGCGGGGTTAATCAAGCCGATTTTCAAGTCCAAGCAATATCCGCCCGCTTACGGTGGTTATGTATTAGAACAAGAATATGTTATAGATAAAACCAAAGAAAGAATTTCTATTGATAAATTGAAAAAAATTATTTCTTTGGAACAGAAAAGAATGAGAAAGCTTTCCGAAGTAGGGGAGATGACCGAATTTTTCTTCAAAGAACCGAAATACAAGGCAGATTTATTAAAATGGAAAAAAATGAGCAAGAAAGAAATAATCGATTCTTTGGATAAATCCTGTTCAATATTGTGCGACGTTAAGGATGGAGATTTCGAGACCGATAAACTGAAACAAATCCTAATGTCGGAAGCGGAAAAATTTAACGCAGACAGAGGATATTTGCTTTGGCCTTTGCGTGTTGCTTTGAGCGGCAGAGACAAATCTCCGGGCCCATTTGAAATCGCCGATATTTTAGGTAAACAAAAAACATTGGAACGGATAAAAAAGGCGAGGAAACTATTAAAATGAAAAAACTAATTACTTTTTCCATAATTCTGTTTATGGTCTACGGTTTATTGTTACCGATTATCAGTCGGGCTGTTTTGATTGATGATTTGAAGGACCAAATCCAGCAAAAAGAGCAGGAAATCAAAAAACTGGAAGAGCAAGCCGCTGCCTACAAAAAAGAACTGGAAACCGCCCAATCCCAGAAAAATACCCTAAAAAATCAAATTGCCACAATTGAAAGTCGGGTAGCCAAACTTAAAAACGATATTTATATTACTACCGCCAAAATAGATAATGCTTCTTTAAAAATCGAAGAAATAACCCTGAATATAGGAGAAAAAGAGAACGAAATCGACAAAAGGAAGGACAGTTTGGCCAATATGCTGCAAATACTTTACGAATATGACCAGGAATCATTGATGGAATTGGTGTTGATGCGGACAAGTTTTTCCGATTTCCTGAGCCAGGTCCATTATTTGGAATCAGTGCAGAAAAATGTGCAGGAAGACCTGGTTGCTTTTATGGATTTGAAAAAACAACTTGAAGGGCAAAAAACGGCAGCGGAAACACAAAGAAACGAACTCTATTCTTTAAACAATCAATTGCGCAGTCAGAAGCAAATTGTTGACCAAGAAAAACAAGAAAAAAATTATCTTTTGACGCAAACCAAAGGCCAAGAAAAACAATACCAGTCTCTTTTGGATGACACGTTGAAAAAACAGGCGGAAATCCAGCAACAGATCTACGAATTGGAAGACAAATTGAAGTTGGCCTACGACCCAAGTTCCCTTCCAGCATCACGTTCTGGGGTGTTAATTTGGCCCCTGGGAGGCGTTTTGACCCAAGGATATGGTTATACCGCCTATAGCAAAAAATTATACGCCAGCGGCTTCCATAATGGCATAGATATCTCATCAAGCTACGGAGAGCCGATTCGGGCGGCTTTAGGAGGTAAAATCCTGGCCACTGGCAACTGTGGCAAGTATGCTTACGGCAGATGGATAGCGGTTAAGCATGAAAATGCCTTAACCACGCTTTACGCTCATTTGTCCGCTTACGGCGCTTATAAGGTAGGGGATGCGGTTAAATCCGGGGACATTATCGGCTATGAAGGAAGCACCGGATATTCAACTGGTCCGCATCTGCATTTCGGGGTTTATGTGACCGAGACATTCAGAGTAGAATCAATGTGGTACGGATTACTGCCCATCGGCGCGCATTTGGATCCGATGAAATATTTATAAATAATTTTTAATTTTTAATTTACAATTTTCAATACCTATCGAAACAGGGGAGAGAGTTGACCCTTCACCTTTGGCAAAAGGTGATAGGGTTGACAGCTATATTTTAGGCCGAATATAATAGATAGAAGGCCGCACAATCGTAGTTAAGCGACTTCACGCTGGATGTGTGATGTCGATTAACTAGGCAAGATTGTACAACGCAATGGCATCGTATAATCCAGCCAGTCCCCTACTAAATTTATAAATTTTATTGTTTAAGTATTTTATCTATTTTATTTATGGAATTATCAAACAAACCAATAATCAAACATATAACTGACTTTCTCGAATATTTGGAAATTGAAAGGGGAGCTGCTTCGAAAACCCAGGAAAACTATGCCCGATACCTCAATAAATTCCTTAAATGGCTGAAGATGACCAAAAACGAGGATTTAATGCCCCATGAACTGACTCCTGACCATATCTGGCAGTACAGGATTTTCCTGGCGCGTTCTCCCATATCCGAAACCAGTAAAAAAACTCTGAAGAAAAAAACCCAGAATTTTTATTTAATCGCTTTGAGAAATTTATTAATGTTTTTCGCTGATAGGGATATTCAAGCAATGCCTGCGGATAAAATAAAATTGGCAAAAAGGGATAAAAGCGAACAAACAATTAAGTTTTTAACGCTGGATCAGGTCGAGAAGCTTCTACTTACGCCTGATATGTCGCACAATATTGGCATGCGGGACCGGGCAATTCTCGAAGTCCTCTTCTCTACCGGTTTGCGTATAGCCGAATTGGTGGCATTGAATAGAGACCAGATTAAAATAAAACCGGAAACCAAAGACTTGGAATTAAGTATTACCGGAAAAGGCAGCCATACCAGAACCGTATATTTTTCAGAAAGAACCGTAAGATGGCTGAAAAAATATTTGGACGAAAGAAAAGATGACGATAAAGCGTTATTCATAAATTACAAAAAGAGAAAAACCGAAGACCAATCCCCTATTCGTCTAACTGTCCGTTCAATTGAAAGAATGGTGGAAAAATATTCGAAATTAGCCGGATTGCCGATTAGAGTTACCCCGCATGTTTTACGCCACACTATGGCAACCGATTTATTGAATCAGGGCGCGGATTTGAGAACGGTTCAGGAAATTCTCGGTCATCAGAGCGTTGCCACTACCCAAATTTACACCCACGTCACCAACAAACGCCTTCGCGATATGCACAGGCAGTTTCACAGCGGGAGGAAGTTGAAAGAATAACTCTTATTGACAGTAATTATTATATGTGCTAATATAAAGAAAAATCTGAAAAGGAGGTTAGAATGAAAAAATTGTATGCGAATATAGGATTTAACAACGAAAAACTTGGCGAGCTGACTATCGAAGAGAATGAGGAACAAAAAGAAATTATTGTAACTTTTCGAGCCGGACTTAAGCCGGACACAAAACTCAAGTCCAGAAGCAGCAGTTTTGGCGACAACGAAGCCCAGTTCGTTTACAGCTTCAAAAAAGAACAGACCCCGCAAACTCCGTAAGTGGAGATAGTGGATACATAACCAAGAAAATTACGCATCTAGAGGAAGTTCCAAAGGGTTCTTCCTCTTTTTTTTATTTAAAACACTTGACAAATTATGTGGGTTTGATATAATGAAAATATAGATAGTTCTTTATTTTGATCTTTACTGGGCCTTTGTTAGATTTTGGCCCAGATAGAACCTCCTTTAGGAGCTTTGACTCCTGGGCGCACGCATCTAATGTCACCTCGTGCGCCCCTTTTTTTATTTCTATTCATAAGTTATGATTAAGGCATGGCTGAAATTATTAAAACATCCTACTCTGCTTTGGATACTTTTCGACAGTGTCCGTTGAAGTATAAATTTCAGGTTAAGGAAAAAATAAAAGCGCCGAAAAACAAAGAGGCGGTTTTTGGCGATAAACTGCATAAATCCCTGCAATTTTTCCACTCAAAACAGCCGGTATCCCCTACTCTGGACGAATTGCTGAATTATTTGAAAGAAATCTGGGAATCGGAAATATTTGGCGACGAGCAGACCGATATGATTTATTTTTCCGAAGCAATCAAGATTTTGAAAAATTATTACGAAAATTATTTGAGAATCAAAGAAAAATTGATTGTCTTGGATACCGAAACCCGATTCGAGGTTTTACTGGAAAATCCTGACAGCAAAGACCAAAAATGTCTTTTAAGAGGAATAATAGATAGGGTTGATAAAACAAAAGATGGCGTAGAAGTCATTGATTACAAAACAGCGAAAAGATTTCCCCCGCAAATCGACGTGGACAATAGCTTGCAGCTTTCTTTGTATTGTATCGGGGTTTTGAACCGCTGGCCGGAATTCACTAAATACGGGCCGGAAAACATCAAACTGACCCTTTATTTTCTCAAACACCAAGAAACCATTTCCACCAAAAGAACCAAAGAACAATTGGACAATGTCCAGAAACAGACCTGGGAAATGCTGAAAGAAATCGAAAAAAGCGAGTTCCAGCCGATTCCCTCGGCTTTGTGCGACTGGTGCGGTTACAGAAGAATGTGCCCGATGTGGAAACATTTGTATAAGGAACAATTCAGTTTGGATGACCAGCAAGTTAAAAAAGTAATTGATGAATTTTTTGAGTTGAAACAAACCAATTCCAAAAATAACAAAAAAATCAATGAGTTGAAAGAAATTATCGAGGGATATCTGGACAAAGAAAAAATAGAAAGGGTTTTCGGCGAAATCGGATACATTACCCGCTTAATTCAGATGAAATCCGGAGGATATGATATCAAAAAATTGGAACAAATCATCAAGACTTTCCCCTTGCCGATTCAGGAACAATTACACCAGGCGAAAAGAGCGGATAAAGAATACAAAATCATCAAAGCGAGTGTGAAAAAAACAAAAAAGGAGCCCTAAGGCCCCTTTTTTAATCCGGGACAATTTCCAGCCGGTTTATACCCTGCTTTTTCTGCGGCTTCGATCGAGTCAAACCAAATCTTATTCTGTTCGCTAATCTGTTTCGCTCCCGGACAATCCGGGAGATGATATTTATCGGAATTCTTGCTTCCCACAACCCGTCCGACATCGCTTTGCTCAGTCGCTGGCGGGTAAACCTTGCCTTGATTTTCAATATCTAAATCTTCTATGGAGGCTTTTTTAAGATTCTTAATCTGAATCGGCTCTGTTTTTGGCACGGTTAATCTTCCAACACCAAACGCAATCAACGCAACTAAAATTATTACCGAAATTATAAAAATATCAGGTCCATTATCTTTGACAAAGTTTTTTAATTTTGATAGCATAGAAATAAGTTAAAAGTTCAAAGTCAAAAGTCCAAAATTTCAGTAAAAAATTTAAAATATCTATTTTTAATTTTTGACTTTTAATTTTTAATTTGAGCGAAGCGAATTATGGCGCATACGAAGTCATCGGGTTCGACCCGCTTGGGACGAGATTCCCAAGCTCAATATTTGGGAATTAAATTGTATCAAGACCAGCTGGCAAAGCCCGGCAGTATTATAATTCGCCAGCGCGGGTTAAAATTTATCCCCGGCAAAAACGTTCGCCGAGGAAAAGATGATACTTTATATGCAATTAAATCCGGACAAGTGAAATTCAGAACCGTAAAAAAAATCAGATTCGACAGAAGCAAAAGATTGATTAAGGTTGTGGAAGTTCTTCCTTAGGTTTTTCTTCCATCACAATCAATTTTATCTCGGCTTCCAAGCCGTGATCGAATAATATAGTTACGGGAAATTCCCCCAAATCCTTAATTGGCTGGGGAATTTTTATTTGTTTCTTTTTAATATTAAATCCTTTATCTTTCAAGATTTTGGCGATTCTTACTTCGTTAATCGAGCCATAGAGCTTTCCGCTCTCGTCTATTTTTTCTACAATCTCGAATTCCAAACCTTCAATTTGGGCAACTGTTTCTTCGATTTTCTTCAATTCTTGTTCGGCTTTTTGGGCTTCCAATTCTTTTTGTTTTTCCAGATCTTCAATCGCCTGTTTGGTGGCGAGCACGGCCATTTTCTTGGGAAACAAAAAATTCCTCGCGTAGCCGTCAGTCACGTTTTTCACGTCATTTCTTTTACCCAATTCTTCCACGTCTTGTAATAAAATTACCTTCATAGGCCTTTGATTATTTCGATTGCTTTATCCAGTTGTGAATCTTTGTCATTATCGATGTCTTCTTGCGTCAGTTCCAATTCCACATCCGGTTTCAAGCCTTCGTCGGCAATAGAGGTACCGTTGGGCGTAAACCATTTGGCAACCGTAATCTTAAGCGAAGAATCGTCTCTGAAGGTTTCCATGGTCTGCACCGAACCCTTGCCAAAAGTTTTCTCGCCGATTAATTTTACGCCTTTTTGGTCTCTTAGGGCTCCCGCCAAAATTTCCGATGCCGAAGCAGAACCGCCGTTCACTATCACGACTATTTTAAAATTCTGGAGATGTTGATACCCGCGGCTTTTATATTCGTTCGATTCGTTGTTTCTGAATTCTTCCTTAACCACAACCTCTCCTTTGGGCAAAAACCAACTTGCCACTTCATTCGCCACTTCCAAATATCCGCCGGGGTTGTTTCTCAAATCAATAATAATTTTCTCGGTATTGCTTTTTAATATCTCGGAAACAATATCCTCGAATTTAGAGGGCAAATTACTGGTAAATTGGTAAATTTTAATATAAGCAATATCGTTATCGAGCATTTCCCATCTTATTACCGGCACGTTAATCACGTCTCTGGTCAAAATAAAATCTTTGGGCTTGTCAAAGCTTTTTCTTAAAATACTTAATGTTACTTGCGTTCCCCCTTTACCCCTGATTAAACTCACTGCTTCTTCTGTCTGCATGCCCTCGGTGGTTTTATCGTCAATTTTTAAAATTTTGTCTCCGGCTTTGATGCCTGCTTTTTGCGCCGGTGTTCCGTCAATCGGCGCAACAACGGTCAAAACCCTTCCCTTTATTCCCAGCTCCATTCCCACGCCTTCGAAGCTGTCGTTCCCGGAAACGCTTTTCACAAAGGATTCGGTTTTTTCCGGTTTCATAAAAACCGTATAATCATCGCCCAAGGAATCGGTCATTCCGGAGATAGCGCCATAAAGCATTTGCTGGTAATCGATTTTTCCGGCATCCACATATTCGTCTTCCAGTTTTCTTAATGCCTCCCAAAAAAGACTGAAATCGAATGTTTCCGGTTTGCCGAGCTCTTTATTGAAAAATATTCTGTCGTGAAGAGCGGATTGAGGCATGGATTTCTTGCCCAGCAAAAATCCCGTGCCAAAAACCAAGACGATTATAACTACGCCGAAAACTATATAGATAAATTTTTTATTTTTCTTTAACATTGTATTTTTTAAAATATTTTAATGCGCTGATAATATGCAAACGGGTATATTTATTGAAAATCATATCCAGGATTCCTCCCCATTTTTTACTGCTGCGATGATAATAATGGGCCATCTGGGCATTCGGTAAATATACCACTTTATAATTATTCTGCCAAAACCTTCGACACCAGTCGGTATCTTCAAAATACATAAAAAATCTTTCATCCCATAATCCGACTTTTTCCATTGCTTCTTTTCTGGTCATTATTGCCGAACCCTGAACCCAATCCACTTCTCTGGTCGATTTCCTGTCCCAATCGCTGATTAAAAATCGATTGAGAAGTTGTTTGCCTTTTTTGAATTTACCAAAAACAGTTCTGCGCGCCAAAATCGCTCCTAAAGTCGGCTGGTTGAAACAAGAAATTTGGATATTGCCGCCAAAATCCAGTAATTGCGGAGCAAGAATGCCAATTTCGGAATTTTTCTCCATAAATTTCAGCATTTCGGAGATGGCATCTTTTAATACTACAATATCCGCGTTAAGAATCAAAACATAATCTCCTTTAATCTGTTTCAGTCCGGCATTTACTATTTTGGAATAACCGAGATTTTTTTCAAAGGAAATAATTTTTACATCGGGATGTTTTTCTTGAACAAGTTCTCTTGTCTTTTCCTGAGACTCGCTGTCAACCACGATTATTTCGTACTTTATCTTGCCGATGTTCTCTTTGATAGACTTCAGACAAAGATCTAATAATTCCGGGGTTTTATGATGAGTGACGATAATCGATAACATCATAAGTTAAAAATATTTTTGCAACTTTCTCGGATTTTACTGAAATTGCCTTCGGTTGGCAAAAGAACATAAAGTCCGCTGATTTCGGTTTGATAAAGCAATCCTTGTTCTGAATTTTCAAAGACCCCTCTGATGATGTTTTCGGTTTTGGCGTTTTTGGCCAATTCGATTAATCCGGGAATCTCCCAAGGCGTCACATCTGTTCTCATATTTTTCGATAAAACATCCAAAATACCGCTGATTTTCAAGGGGTCGGTTAAAATTCCCAAAGACAAGATTTTGTCTTTTAAAGCCAAAAGAATTTGCTGCTGGCGGCGAGCGCGATCAAAATCGTTTGAAGAAAACCGGGAACGAGCATAAAATAAGGCTGTTTCGCCATTGAGTGTCTGCTGACCGGCCGCAACCACAAATGGCCGGCAGTTTTCTCCGTTTTTATCGCACCACCATTGCTTGTCTTCGACAAACGGTTTATCCAAATAAATCGTTACTCCGCCCAATAAATCGATAATATCTTTGAAGCCCTCGAAGTTCACCAATGTCGCGTATTCAATATATTGACCGGTAACATAAGCAATTGTTTTTTTGGCGTAATCCAGGCCATTATTGTATTTTTCCAAGCCCAGAACATAAGCGGCATTAACTTTTTCAAATTTTGTTTCTCCGGGCATTTGCAAATAAAGGTCGCGCGGTATGGAAATTATCGCTACCTGACCGGTACTTTTTTTATAACTAATCAGCATTATGCCGTCGGACAACAAACCGCCATTGGGATCGCCTTCTCCTCTGATTCCCAAGAGTAAGGCATTAATTCTGTCCGGATCTTTTTCTGGAACATATTCAGAAGAAGGAAATTTTCCGCCGAAGATTTTTTCCCAGGCGATATTTTTAATGCTGATTATCCGACTGAAAGCCCAGCCCGTTTTAAAAGCATAAAAAGCGGGAATAGCTAAAACAAGCAGAACCACGATTAAAATAACCAATTTAACCTTTCTTTTGGTTTGCGGTCTTTCGCTTTTGGGAATATATTTTAAAGGCGGTTTAATTGAATCCAGCATAATTTCCGGATTTTTTATTGCTCATTATAATTTTTCTTTTCTTGAAAGCTCTGGGCATTTGCCTAATTAATTCTTTGACTGCCTTCCATGTATAATGTTCAAAAAACAGTACATAAAACCATGCACCGAGCTCTTTTATAAGAATACTAAAAAAATCGCGAAAAAACAAGTTCGGTATCTCGTTTTTAATCTGCATCAAACGTTGATTTTTAAAAGAATAGAATTTTGCCAGCCGGGAAATTTTCTTTCTTTGCTTGATTATTGCCATTGGCTTTCTTATTGCGCTGTCCCCTGCTCCACGCAAATGATAAGCAAATGTTCTCGGTTCGTAAACAGCTTTCCAGTCGTATAACCACATCCTCCAAGCCAAATCGATATCTTCCTTATAACAAAAAAAATCCTCGTCAAAATATTCATTATTTATTTTTGTATTCTCTAAAGCGTCTCTTCTATATAATGGCGCTGCGCCATCGACTCCGAATATTTCGCCTGCATGATATTGATTTTTATCTTCCTCTCCCTGCCCGCGATTGATAAATCGTCTATTTTTTAAAGCCATTAGCCCGGTAGTGTCTAAAATTTTATCGTGTTTGTATAGTTTTCCCTGAACTGACCCGATTTTATCGTCTTTTCCCATTGTCTCAACCGCGTATTTAATAAAATCCTTATCCAAAATTACGTCCTGATTCAAGCAAAGCACATATTCTCCCCTACTTTCTCTGATTCCCAGATTATGTCCAGCTGCAAACCCAAGATTTTCTTCGTTTTTAATAAATTTTATCGAGGTTGTTTGAAATTTGGATTTTATAATTTGGATTTTCTCCACCGTTTTATCGGTGGAGTTATTATCAATCACCAAAATTTCCAGATTTTCGTACGTCTGTTCTAAAGCGGATTTTAAACATTGCTCAATCAAATTCTCACCATTATAAGTAAGAATGTTAATCGATATCAGTGGATTTTTCATAATTTTCAATCGGATAGACCAAAGCCAAAGCCACCATAAATAATAATAAAACCTTGTCGTTTAATAAAACCACATCGAAAAGATTATAAATTAAAATCCAAGCAAAGAAAAACACAAAACATGTAACATATAACATGTAACCGTTCTGCTTAATAAGCTTCCAGCACCTTCTTAATATTTCCAAAAATATCAATCCCAAAGCAATCAAACCCAATAATCCCGTTTCCGCAGCCACGTCCAAATAAAGATTGTGGGCTGAAGCGCCTTTCTTGCCATTGGCAATGTCTTCACCCAAAACCAGCGGGTAATTGCCGATTCCCACACCCAATAACGAATGTTTTAAAATTGATTTAGCCGTTACTTTCCAAATTCCTATTCTGCTTTTAACCGATAATTCTTCCATATCGGCAATGGACTTCGCTCTTTTGAATGCTAATGTTCCGTCGCCGCCGCCCTGATACGATAAAGATGAAACCAGAGAAGAAATTGGAAATGCCAGGGCAAAAATAATCAGCATCGCCAAAAATGGTTTAAAAATTTTCTGTTTTTTGAAAACCAATAAAAATATAACAATCAAAAACGGAACAACCGCGCTCAACCACACTGCCCGAGAACCGGAAAAAATAAGGGCAAAGAAAGATAATATTATTGCTACCCAAAAATATTTTTTTTCTTTCAATAAATAAACAATAAAGATTAGCCCGATAATGGCGAATAAAGCGAAGGAATGAGAATCGGGAAAAATTGAAAACATTCTTAGGGTCGGCGGACTGTCAGCATAATAGGAAAACCAAGTATTGCTTGTTTTCACCACTTCGGATAAATTATTGCCGTAAAAAACCGAAATCACGTTCCTTGCCCACCACTGCCAAAAATCATACAAGGGCGTAATCATCGTGGAAATTACTTGGATATAACCAACAATTAAAGAAATTATTCCCGCAAAAGCTCCGGCTTTGATTATTTTCGGTTTCATTTCCGGATTTTTGAAAATAACATTGCGGATAATAATGTAAAGCAGAAAGATATTAATCAGAAAGAGCAGTTTTTTAATTCCGACAACGGGATTGGTGGCGACAAAAAGCGAAAAGATACCAATTATTACAAACAAACCAGTAAAATATTCCATCGGGTAGTGTTTGAATTTTTCTCTCAATTTAAATTTGCCCAATTTGTCTTTAATGATTTTTATCGATAATCCTTGCTTGAAAAATAAGCACAAAAACAAAATCGCCAAGAGAATCCGCCAATTCGCCATAGTGTCAAAATTATCGCTAATGGACAAAGCTGCGAACAAAGGAATAGAAATAATGAATAAAATCAAACTATCCTCAATCGGGCTGAAAATAAAATAAAAAACCATTATCCCGGTGGCAATCAAAACAATTTCTCGGGGCAAAACATTTAAAACAGCTAAAACTACGGCTAAAATCTCAACCCCCAAAACAATATAAAAAGATGCTTTATTTTGCATAATTTATTAATAATTTTAAAGTCTCTTCTGCAGTCTTTTGCCAGGAAAATTTTTGAGATTGTTTCAGGCCTTCTTCGATTAACCAATTTCTCGTTTTCTCGTTGCTTAATACCTTGGAAATCGCGTGCACAATTTCATCTATATTTCTCGGGTCTTCAACATACACAGCCGCATCACCAACTGTTTCCGGTAAAGAAGCCATTTTGGTGGTGATTATTGGCGTTCCGCAAGCCATTGCCTCCAATGGCGGCAAGCCGAATCCTTCGTAAGATGAAAGCCAAATAAACAAATCAGCCCCATTGTATAAATTAACCAAATCTTTATCACTGACGTAATTAATATAAAGGACTGCTTCTCGGCCAGTCTCCTGATTGGCTTTTTTGATTAGATTATTAATATCGATAAACGGCTGGGTATAATTCGGCCCGCTAATCAGAAATTGGTATTCGGGCAATCGCGCGGCAATTTTTTTAAATGCCTCGATTGTTTCAAGAATAAACCTGCGTTGAAAAATCGCGCCTGCGAAGAAAATGAATTTATCTTTAATCCCGTATTCCGCGCCTTCGATTGAATGATACGGCGTAAACTCCTCGCCAGCAGCCAAAGGAATAACAAAAATTTTTTCTGGATTGATTTTATAATATTTCAAAATCTCGTTTTTTGTAAATTGAGAACAAGCAAAAATCATGTCTGCTTTTTTGGCTGATTTTTTGGAAATCCAGCGAAGCAGAATCCTGTTTTGCCAAGAATACCATTCCGGATGCGCCTCATAGGAAATATCGTGAATCGCTACTGCGGTTTTTACTCCTTTTGGCATCCTGATTGGCAAGATATAAGACGGCGAGAAAAAAATCTTAACATTGTCTTTTTTAATCGCTTTTGGCAGTAAAATATGCTCAAACCAAAAATTGCTTCCACTTTTCAAAATTTTCTTTTGAAAATTTTTATTATCGGGAATATCTTCCGGAATTTGGTTTTTAAAATATAAAATACCAGCCCAAGGCTGGTCCGCCTCGGGCGGAAATTCCTTTGCCCAATACTTCAGTAAATTCATCAAATAGCGGGCAGTCCCCGTTCTTTTTGTTTCCAAATTGTGACAATCAATTCCTATCCTCATATTTTCCAAATTTCCCCTGATAAAAATCCCCTATCCCCTTCATAATTGCCTTTGACCAGACAGATTTCGAGGGCATAATTATTAATTTTACTACCTGCTTAAAATAGACCAAAAGGCTGTTCTTATAAGCCAGAATTTTGATAAAAATAGGCGCATTGCGCTTGGCTAAAAGCAGGCCGTTCCTGGTATGGTAATAGATATAGGAAAATGACTCAATTTTGGCGTTTTGAGACACTTTGTGGCTTATTCTGCTGTCTGGTACCACCAGGCACAAAAACCCGCTTTTTCGGGCTTTTAAACACCAGTCCGTGTCTTCGCAATAGAGGAAAAAACTCTCTTCCATTGGCCCGATTTTTTCGATTACTTTTCGCTTGATTAAGAGACAAGCGCCGGTTATATAGTCAACAAATTTTGAATTTTGAATTTTGAATTTTGAATTTGTAATGTGAATCCCTTTTGTATAAAGCCAATTTATCTTGCCGCCCGCAAAGTGAATCTTATTTGAACCATGCTCATAAATTATCGGTCCTAAAATTCCAACCCTTTCATTTTTTTCTCCTGCCGCAACCAATTTCTTTAAAAAATCCGGTTGGTCAACAATCGTGTCGTTATTCAAAAGCAAAACATAATCCGTACCTTTTTCCATGGCTTGTTTTATTCCCAGATTATTTCCGCCAGCAAATCCGCGATTGTCTTTATCGTTATCGATAACGATTTTTTCGAAATTATCGTAATCCAGTTTATCCAAAGACGCCAAACATTCTTTGGTGTCATTCCAATTACCATAATGTAAAACAATGATAAAAACTTTCGGCAACATTAATATATTTTCTTAATTTCGATTCCCGGATAATAATATTTCAATATCTCCTCAAAGGTTTTTCCTTGACTGGCCAAAACTCTGGCTCCGACTGCACTAATTCCCACGCCATGACTGGCTAAAATGGCTGCTCGGGTATGTTCGGTTCCTGTTGGATCTTTAATCCCGCCTCTCAAATAGTTGTAATCGGCATTGCAAAAAATTCCTCCCCAAATCTTGCAGGCATCCTTGCTTGTGCCGCCGGAATCGGAAGAATAAAGCCCGCGAACTGTTTTATTGTTATAAGTAATCACTGTTCCTTTTGTATCTTCTACGGCTTTGGCGATATTTGGCGCCCGCTTTTCAAAACCATAACCCTTGTAAAGCTGATCATTGGCCCAGTTACGGATATGGAACATTTCTCCCGGGTATTTTCCGCCATTTTCTATATGGAAAACAGCATAACTTCTGGCAGCAATAATCAAGGACTTCAAATACTCTGTCGGATGCTCGTCTAATGCTTCTGCCAAACCCTTGAGATAGTTCTCCAAATTTAATTCATTGACTATCCAAATCTTTTTCGAAACAGCGGAATATTTTATTTCCATGTTTCCTCGAAAAAGATTATCGTTCAGATTTACATTCCATTCCGGGCGGTCTTCATAGTCAATCAACTCAAAAACAGTATTATCGGTTTTGGGAATAAATTTGAAACTATTTTGCGTGTCCAATCTTATTTCAATGATTTCGTCTTTGTTTTTAAGTTCTAAAAATTCGCTGTTTTTATAAACTTCATAAGGACCATTGGCGGTAATCTGAAAAGTCGCGCCAGCTTGAGCAGAATAAATCCCCACACGAATCACTGGTTCTTTAACTTCTTTTGGCATCTCCGGAGTTATTGTCTGGTCTAAATTTTTAAAATCATCAAGCGAACCAATGGCCACGCCTAAAGCATACTGATTGATTTCCTGAAAAGATATCTTAACTACATTTTTCCATTTAAAACCAAGTTTCAGAAATGTATCAACGCTTTTTATCCAATTTTTCTTTTGATTTTTGACCAAATAAATTTCCGGACCCGGACCCTTGATTAATGTCCCATCTTTAAAGAGTACAATCTCTCCAGTGGGATGACTCAATAATTCTTCATCGCTTATCGTAATCACGTCTTTCCATTTACAGCCGCGATTATTGAATAAAGCCACCGAGGTTATAAGTCTTCTTTTTTCGTTTTCTATCAAATATACCTCCGGACCAGATCCCTTGATTAACATACCATTGGGATAACTGAGCGGAGTAGACAACGGGTAAATCGCCAAATTCCTGTCCGACAAAGAAACCACACTGCTCCATTTATATTTTTTCAAATTAAAAAGTCGCTGAGATAAAATGGGCCGGCGTTTACCATCCTGGATTAAATAAACCCTGTCTCGGGTGTACGATTTTACCAGAGCACCATCGGCAACTTTATTTAATGAAGCACCAAGAAAGCTATTAATTTGATTCTGGACCAAGCCAATGATTGTGTAATTGGAATTATCTCCAATAAATTCCTGTAGCTTGCCGTTTTTTATCGTATAAATTTTGGAATCCGTCTTATTTGTAAATAAATAATTTTTATAGGTTAAAATTATTTGACCGGCTTCCTGACGCACTCTTTTCAAATCAACTATCCCAGGGTCGGGATTGCTGCCTTCGATATCTCTGTGACCAACCACAACCGGACCAGTATACGAGGACAATAATCCGGCTTTGGATGTATCACATTCCTTGTCTGTTTTGGGCGCGCTCCAAATTTCGGAGTAATGAGACAAATCAGTCGGGTCCAGGGAATTTGCATAAGTTATCCAGGCAACCAATCTGGCCAAACTTTTATACATCGTTTCGGGAAGCTGAGCCTTTCCATAATTACCCATCAAAAGAATACCGACTGTTCCGACATTAAAATTGTCGCACTTTTTTTCGTAGTAAGTATGCGCTCCTCTCACCCCGTTTCCGCCGTAGCGACCCTCGTAAATATTGCCCCAATAATCGATGATATAATGATAGCCAATATCTCCCCATCCCTTGGTAATCGTATGGTAGCGATAGATTCCCTGAATCAGCTCAATCGGGTCTCTTTTTTGATCATTGCATCCCGAATAATCCGTTTCGCAACCCATATCGTGGATGATAATCCTTTCGATGTTGGAATATTCCGGCGCGCTAGCCATAGGTAATTCGGAAGAAGGATACCAAGTCATCAGATTTTTTAAAGTTTGATCATTTTCCCAAGTTGAGCGGGGCAAAATTTTGGGAATCTCGGTATTTTGATAAACCAAATCCTTAGCCCAATCGCCAGCCAAAAAAGCACCTTGAACAAACGATGCCCAGTTTAAAAAAATCAGTATTATTACTGATATCTTAATCAGATTTTTCATAATTAAATTTTATCAAATCGGCTCCTCTTTAGCAAGTTACGAAATCCCCCACCAAAATTTGGTGGGGGATAGGTTTAAAATTTTAGCAGATTTCACTAAGGCTTGTTTTCTTCGTCTCCACCTGTTTCTTCGCTTGGTTCCTCCGGTGTTTCTTCGGTGGGTGTTTCTGAAAATGTTTCTTCGGATGTTTTCTCCGTTAAATCTTCTGTTTTCCCCTTACCCTTCTTTCTTCCTGCTAAAACAACTGCAATTGCAATAATAATAACTATTGCGCCAATAATGTACCACATAAACAATTAAATAAAATTAATAATTATCTTCTATTTTTCAATGATACCATATTTTTAATTGTCAAGAAAGACAGCCCGGATACTCCAGTAAAAATTCTTTTGGCCCGCTGGGGCTGAATAAACAATCGCCATAACCATTCTAAGCCAATTTTCTGAAAAACCTTGGGAGCGCGTCTGACGCGCCCGGAAATAAAATCAAATGCTCCGCCCACGCCGATTGCCAATTTCACGCTCGGCATTTTGGATAAATTTTCGTAAATAAATTTTTCCTGTTTCGGACTGCCCAGACCAACCAATAAAATTTCCGGCTCGGCTAAATTTATTTTTTCAATAACTTTGTCCAAATCCTGATATCCGTGTTCAAAACCAATAATACTGTCTCCTAATTTTTTCGCGGTTTTTTTGACAACTTTTTCTGTCCCGCCCAATAAAAATATTTTTTGAGTTTTTCCGCCCGAGGCGGATCCGCCTTTGGCGGAGAGTTTTGACTTTTGACTTAATTTGTAAATCAGCTCAACACCATTAATCTCCTGTTTCAATTTTTTACCCAGAACCCGCGCCATAAAATACAATCCCCTGCTCTCGCATAAACAAAAATCCGCTTTGTTCAAAATATTTCTGAATTCCTCGTCTTTCTGCGTCCTGACCACGAATTCCGAATAGGGCAAAACCACAAAGCCGCTTATTTTTTCCACCGCCTCCTCCATGGTCAAATTATCAAATTGTATACCAAATAAATCTATTTTCATGTTCCTAATTCTATTGACTCCAAAACCGCATATACCGGGCCGGTGCGTTTGAGGTTGGATTGCATCAAATCGATACTTTCTACCGGGATTTCGATATTCAGTAATTCTTCGACTTTCGGCATTTCTCGTATTTTTTTGGCAACTTCGTATTTGAACCTTGCCAAAGTAATGTGCGGCTTGTAAGCACGGTTTTCCTGTTTAAAATAAACCCGGCCTGCAATCGATTCGCCTAAATCTTTCTGCAATTCCGCCAATCCCTTGCTTTCTTTCCCTTCAACCCAAAACATTCTTGGCGTAGCATTGGGCGGTCCGACAATAATTTTTTCCAATTTTATGGAAAATGGTTCGTGCCGTTTGGCAACTTCCTTCAGCATCTGGCAAATTTCATACATTTCGTCATCATTCATATAGCCCAAAAAAACCAAAGTAATGTGAAGATTTGGTTTGATTACCCAATTGATAGAATGCGGCTCCAAATCCATCCATTTTCCCTGATAATCAATCAATTTTCTCTTCACCTCTTCCGGCAAATTTATCGCAATAAACAATCGTCGTTTAATCATGATTTTATTATATCACTTTAAAGTGCTAAAATAAAAATATGTATATCGTTAACGTGATTCCATTGGTCAAAATCCCCTACCCCAATCCGCAAATATTGAGTTATTTTGGCGAGAAACCAATTAAAATCGGCGGAATGGTTAAAATTCCGATAAGAAAGAAAAAAATAAACGCCATTGTTGTTGATTGTAAAAAACTGGAGCAGGAAAAAATCCGCCTGAAAAAAATCGCTGATTTCCAAATCAAGCCGATTGAAAAAATAATCTCAAAAGAACCGATTTTAACAGAAAAACAAATCAAACTCTTATTCTGGATAAGTGATTATTATTTCGCTCCGATCGGATCAGTGGCAAGAATTTTTCTTTCAAAGAAATCCTCCTCCTTCGCCAAGGCTATGGCGGACAAGCCCCGTTTAATATTAACACCAAAAACCAAAGGATTGGTTTTTGGATCTTTCAGAAGGGGCTTGAAATCCATTATTATTGAAGACGAATCCAGTGATTTGTATCGTTCTTGGGGACGAAAACCGTATTACGATGTTCGTACTATTGCCAAACAACTGGCCAAAATTCATAATGCAAAATTAACACTAAAAATGGAAATTGCCCGCCCAAAGCGGGTCAGCCCTGGGCTGAAAAATTCGAAATTGGTGGATATGCGGGAGGAAATTAAGAACGGGAATTTTTCGATTATCAGCCGCGAATTGCAAGAAAGCATTGCCAAAAACAACAAGTCAATTTTATATATTGCCCGGCGCGGAACTGCTACTTTTATTCTTTGCCGTGAATGCGGCTATGTGTCTATGTGTCCGGATTGCGATGTGCCCATGATTTATCACGAAGATAAACCCTCGAGACGTCTTGTTTGCCACCATTGCGGAAAAGACGATATCGCACCGGTTTTGTGTCCAAAATGTAAAAGCATAAAAATAAAATATTTCGGAGCCGGAACGCAAAAAGTGGAATCAGAGATTAAAAAATTATTCCCCGATAAAAAAGTTTTCAGATTGGACAGCGACGTTGCGGAAAAACCATCTCAGCAAGAAAAGATAATCAAAGAATTCAATCAAAGTAAAAGCGCCATTTTAATCGGTTCGCAAATGCTTTTAAATAAGGGGTTGAAAGCAGATTTGGTTGCCGTAATCTCAATTGAAACTATTTTGAATCTGCCCGATTATAAAAGCTCGGAAAGAGTATTCCAAACCATAAATCAGCTGCAAAAAACGGCAAAAAAAGATTTTCTGATTCAAACCTACAAACCCGATAATTTCACCATAAAAACCGCTCTTGCCAATGATTTTAAAAAGTTTTATGATGAGGAGATTAAAATCAGAAAAGCTTTTAATTATCCCCCATTCTCGCAGATTATCAAATTAAGCTTTGAACACAAAGACCCAATAACAGCCAAAAATCAAGCTAAGATTTTAATGGAAAAATTGAAAACCCAAATAAAGAATTTCCAGCCTTGGGCTGGTCCGCCTCGGGCGGAAAAAATTGATGTTGAGTTGTTCGGCCCAGTGCCGGCTTTTATTCCAAGAGTGGCGGGAATTTATCGTTGGAATATAATCATAAAATCATCAATTAAAGACCTAAATTTAAGAAACAGAATTCTAATTATTGTTCCCTCGCGATGGGAAATCGAAGTTGACCCGGAAAGTTTATTATGACCCTACCAATTCAAAAAGGTGAAAATAATCCGATTTTGAGACAAAAATCAACCCCGGTCAAAAACATAACCGAGGATATCTTGAATTTGATAAAAGACATGACAGAAACAATGCTGGAAGTTGATGGCGTGGGATTGGCGGCGCCTCAAATCGGCAAAAATATCCAGCTTTTTGTGATTAATCCGAATTTATCCAAAAAATATATTTTTATCAATCCGGAAATCAACAAAATGTCGAAAGAAAAAGATATCATCGAAGAGGGATGTTTGAGCTTACCGAATGTTTTTATCCCGACAAAACGGGCAAGATCGTTGAAAATAAAAGCCGTGAATGAAATTGGCAAAGAATTCAAATTAAAAGCCAAAGACTTACTGGCGCGCGTGATTCAACACGAAATGGACCACCTCAACGGAATCTTAATTATCGATAAAAATGAATAAAATCAAAACAATTTTAATGGGCACGCCGGAGTTCGCGGAAAAAATCTTTTGCTCATTTTATGATGCCCTAAAAGACAAATTCGAGATTATTGCCGTGATTACTGCCCAAGACAAACCAAAAGGCAGAAAACAGATTTTAACTCCGTCGCCAGTTAAGCTTTGGGCACAAGAAAACAATTTGTCTGTTTTACAGCCCGACAAAATCAGAAAACCGGAATGGATTGAAAAAATCAAAGCATTAGCCCCTGATTTAATAATTTTATGTGCTTATGGCCAGATTATTCCGCAAGAAATATTGGACATTCCCAAATATAAAGCCCTGAATATCCATCCATCTTTATTGCCAAAATATCGCGGGGCCTCGCCTATCCAATCCGTAATTTTAAATGGCCAAACTGAAACCGGCGTTTGTTTAATGATAATGGATGCGGAAATGGATCATGGGCCGATAATTCAAAATTCGAAATTCGAAATTCAAAATTCGAAAATAACTTTTAACAAATTGGCTGACCAATTAGCGGATTTGGGGGCGGAATTATTGATTAAAACTCTGCCCGATTATATTGAGGGAAAAATCAAACCGCAAGAGCAAGATCATTCGCAAGCGACTCTTTGTAAGTTGATTAAAAAAGAACACGGGAAAATCGATTGGAACAAATCAGCCGAGGAAATTGAACGGCAAATCAGGGCATTCGCCGAATGGCCAACCGCCTATACGGAAATCCGAAATCCGAAATCCGAAACCCGAAACAATCTCAAAATTCTAAATGCTGAAACATTAAATCAAAAAACCGACAAAAAAATCGGTGAGGTGTTTCTCGCCGATAAAAAAGAATTGGCAGTCCAAGCCGGAAATGGTATTTTAATTTTAAAACAACTTCAACTCGAAGGCAAAAAACCAATGTCAACTCGTGATTTCCTCAACGGCCATCCGGAAATTATCGGCTCTATTCTTCAATAGAAATCAATTTCCAATTTTCTCCTTTTACTTTTTTAATTTCCAATCCTGCGTTTTCGGCGAGAGTATTCTTGGAAAGCAGTTTGAAATTGTAAAGCAGATTCTCCGGAGTTATTTCTTCATTGTGTTCGGAAATTGAACCGAGTTCTATTTCGATTTTTGAAACTTTTTTAAAACCGTTCTTACTTACGTATTCAAGAACGGTTTTTAATATCTCATTTGCCAAATACCAGTCGTGCATATCAGTGAACCGAACAAGTTACGCACGGGTCGTAGGCGCGGATTAACATTTTAATTTTATCCGCCCGCTCCTCACGTTTTAAATTCTTAAATCCTTCGATATGCTCGAATTCCTCCAAATCCGCTTCCAGATTAGCCAAATTCTGAGCAGTGGGAGTAATAATGTTTAAATCTTCAATAATGCCCTCTTTTACCTTAACGCTGTAAAACAAAGTACCTCTGGGCGCCTCGATTGCGCCAGTCCCCTCACCTGTTCTGGTTATAATTTTTGGCTCCGTTAATTTAATTTCTCCGGTAAACAATAATTCCAATAATTTTATACTTTCTTCGAAGCAATGCACCACTTCGATTACCTGAGCCAAAATATTGTAAAAAGGATTATAAAGCGGAAACTTTATTCCTGATTTTTCCAGTAATTTTTTGGCTTCGGGATTCAATTTGTCGGAATTATTGTGCAAGCGCGCCAAAGCGCCGACCATATAGGTTTTTGCTGCGAATTTGGTTCTTTTCGCCACTTTGTCGGGTCCTTGAAATTCCTTGACCAAAGAAAGAAATTCTTCGGGCCTTATCGTTAACCTATCCACTTTCATCAACCCATCATATATGGCATATTCATCAAGACTGGTCAAAGAAACAAAACTGGTTTGGCGAGAAAAAACAGGATACTTCAAATTGAGAAACAAATCCCCCAATTTGATTGCCAATTCCAAATTATTTCTCAAATCATCTAATAATTCTTTTAATTTATCCAAATCCGGTGTTTTTCTCAAACCGCCAAGCGCCGGAGTTAAAGGATGAACCGAACGACCGCCGATAATCTCAACCAATTTATTGCCGATATCCCTGATTTTTACTGCGTCATGAGTGCTCTCCGGATAAGCATTAATCAACTGTAAATCGCTTTTGTAACCGAAAAAATCGGCCAAAGAAAAGAAAAATAGATGGAGTGCATGACTGTTTATTAATTGCCCGAGCATCATTAATTTTCTCAATAAAATCGAAGTTTCGTCCAATTGTAAATTATAAGCATTTTCCAATGCCTTATAACCGGTCAAATTATGCACTACGGGACAAACTCCGCAAATTCTGCTGGCGATTTCCGGCAATTCTTCATCTGCTCTTCCCCTCAAAATCCCCTCGAATAATCGTGCACCCTCCTCAATTTTAACTCTGGCGCCTTTAACATCGCCCCTGACAATATCAGCGGTAAAACTCGCGTGCCCCTCGATTTTCGCAATGTGATCAATACGTATTTTCATTTTTTGATGCTATTTTTAATGATTTCGTTTTTTTCGCCGAAACGTTCCATAATCATTTCGATTTCTTTATCGTGTAAATGTGCTTTGTATTTCAGGGCTTTTTTCATTGCTTCCAAATTGATTCCTTTTCTCGGGCCGCGGCAGCCGTCGCATAAAAAATTATTAGCTGGACAAGGTGCGCCGCAGCCGGCCAAACTAATCGCGCCCAAACACGGCTTACCCAATAATAAAAGGCAATTTTTATTTCTTCTTACGCACTCGTCGCAAACCGGATTTTGAGGAATTAGTGGAATTTTTCCTGTTTCCAACAGTTTGTTTATCAAATTAAAAAATTCCTCCTTATTTATCGGACAACCCGGAATTTCCAGATCCACCCTAACCAGTTCTTTAACCGATTTGATGTTCGGATTATCGATGCCGCGGATATTGGGATAAATCAATCTGATTAATCTGTTTTTATCGCCCCGGTAATCCTTCATTTCCTGTATTCCTCCAACGCAGGCACAAGCGCCCAAAGCAATCAAAATCTTCGATTTACTCCTCACGATTTTTAACCGCCTATGTTGCTCTTTGGTAATCGCCGTTCCCTCGACAATGGCAATATCGTATTTTTTCACATCGGGTAATTCTTCAGCTAATCTGAAATCGCCAATATTCACTTTGGTTAAAAATTCCAAAAATCTTTCTCCCAAATCAAAAATAGCAACCTGACATCCCTCGCAGCAGGTTAAGGACAATATTGCGATAACCGGTTTTTTCTCCATAAAATTAATTATAACACAGATAAAAAAAGACCTCGCAACTTATTTTTGCGAGGCCGTTAGCTGCTCATTGAATAGCTCGATTGCTTCTTTTGTTTTATTATGAAGCAACAACACCTGTTCTTCTATTAATGCTTCTCGTCCAAGATTAACGTGAAAACTGATCCAGCCGTTTATTCGAACTTCTTCCAAAAACCCTTTTTTTATTTCAATTTTTCGGTCTACTAAACTAAATCTGTTATCCTGCCAAATTAAAGCTTCGTAATCAACTATCAGTCCTTCGTCTGTTGGTTTCTCAACCATGCCCCAGGAGATTTTACATTCATCTCGAGAGATTAAATCTGGCATAGGACTAGTCAAAACAGTAAAATTATGAAAAAGAAAAAGGTTTTTACCCTGAACTGAAATCAGTTTTGTTAAATCATTTCCAGTCCAATAGGCTCTTACAACTTCTTCGGCAAAAGGATCTTTTATTTCGTTGTTTTTAGCAATCAAACAATACCAATTATAAGAAACTAATTTCTTTAATGCTTCAATTGTTCCTTCTTGTTCTTCTCCGGTCTTGATAAATTTTGCCAATAATTCGTTAATCTGAAACATCCTTGCTTTTTGGCAATCATAACTATAAAGAGCAGCGAGTTTTAATCCCTCCAAACTCATTTTTTCCTCCTCGCCCCGTCGAATGACTGGGGCTTTTTAATTATTTCAAAGATTTCCTCTGCCTCTTGAGCGGAAATTTTTTTAATTATAAAACCATTACTGATTATGGCATAATCGTTGATTTTAATGTCTTTTACCAATTCCATGCCCACTTCTTCTTTTTTGCCTTGAAAATCAGCAATGGCTTTGTTGTTTTTAATCTCTAAAATTTTATAAGGAA